>Ga0255772_10005505_pt1 | contig 11721 bp, 14 predicted proteins | sample 071ome_34_FD_179970 | JGI IMG/M metagenome (GOLD analysis project Ga0255772, IMG submission 179970) | Coastal salt marsh microbial communities from the Groves Creek Marsh, Skidaway Island, Georgia - 071411BT metaG (version 2) | ecosystem: Environmental > Aquatic > Marine > Intertidal zone >... | reverse complement strand
TATTGTTGGACAAATTGAAACACAGAATCGCCAAACTGGACACAGGAAAGAAACATAATACAGGAGTTTACTTCACAGAAATTCCATATGATCCTGCCACCAACTTGGCAACACTGGATTATGAAACTGCTGAAGAACGAAATTATTTTAAGATAGACTGTTTGAATGTTAGCATTTACAAAGATGTGAAGGATGAGGATCATTTGAATCAATTGATGAACAAAGAACCCATGTGGGAATTATTAGAAGCCAAAGACTTCAGCGATCAGGTATTTCATTTGAATGGACACAGCGAGATATTACAAAAACTTAAACCTAAAAACATAGAACAACTGGCGGCTGTGTTAGCAATCATCAGACCAAGTAAAAGATATTTGTTAAACAAAGATTGGAACACTATATCGAAAGAAGTATGGATAAAACCTACAGAAGGGTATTATTTTAAAAAATCTCACGCAACATCTTACGCAGTGGCAGTTGTGGTACACATGAATTTAATATGCGAACAATTACAAAACAATGACCAGTAAAATTAGAAGAAGTTTGGTAAAGACATTGACTTGGAGAGTGTTGGCAACCACTGATACATTTTTGATTGCTTGGTTGATAACTGGAGAATGGACTTGGGCCAGTGCAATCGCTGGCGTAGAAGTTTTAACTAAGATGTTTTTATATTATGCTCATGAAAGAGTTTGGAATAAAATAAAATGGGCCAAAGAATATAAAGAACCTCATACTACAATTTTTCCCTACACTAAAGAAGATAAACGCTGGTAATTATTTAGGTTTACGCACCAATTGAACAGATTTTCTTTTGCTACGTTTCATAGCAAGATTACCTAGGCTGGTTACTGGCCCAATTTTTACTTTGACATCCTTGGTATTCATCATCATCAGCACATTGCGAAACTGTTCTAATTCTTTGCGTAAGAATATGCCGATTGGGATCATTCTATTAGATTCCCACCACCAAGTTTTACACAAATCCATAAAATTTTCTCTGGATTTGATGTGAATTTGTTCATAGATATACATGGATGTGATTGAGTTGTCCTGATTGTTGATGACTCCAACATACTCTTGGCCACCATATTCAACGACCGTGATGAACGGGAAGTTCTTTTCTATGTCGTCTAACAGCATTTTATATTCAATAAATACATTTAAAATTAAAGATTATGCAACTTGTGCCAAAATATTTATTAAATAACAGTGTAACTCTTACCGCGAATCTGGCAGGAGAAATAACGGAGTATAGAGCAGTGTATCAAAGAAATATAAATGTAGCGAGAGGTATCGACAACACCATCCAGTTCAATGTGTTGAATGCTGATCAGAAACCAGTGTCAATACTGAATACCTACACACCTAAATTCAAGTTGTATGACGAAAATAACAGATTGATTGTTGAAAGAGATGGCACTGTGATAGAAACTTCTACTCCTAGTAAAGTGGGACATTTCACTGTCACAATCTCAGAAAGCGATTTATTAAACATCAAATCGCAATACTTACACTACACAGTGTTTTTACAAAAAGACTCAGACAACACAAAAACTATCCTACACAGTGGAACTAACTTTGAAAATAAAGGCACAATATATGTTAGCACAGAAGAATTTCCAGGACCGTTAGATTCTTATTCTGTGACAACATTTACTGAAGACAATCCATCATCTGGAGTGTTTATATCTGAAATTGTTTCTGCTGAACCAACCATAAACGGCAATTCTGCACTTCACACAGTGGCGTATTACCTGGATCAAGCAGTGGGAGACATCACAGTACAAGGCACATTGGACAATCAACCAAATGCCAATACATTTTGGTCTGACATTGATACACTTACAGCAATCAATTCTGATACAATAAAATATGTGAACTTCAATGGTGTATTCAATCACTTGAGATTCAAACACACACTAACTTCTGGTAGTGTTACCAAAATATTAATTAGAAACTAATTGACTTTTTACAAAAACTAATTTATAATAAAAAGCATGAATATTGTGCTTGATACTTTACAAACTTATCTTCCTGCCAAAAGAAAACAAACACCCAGCGGTTGGATGGCTTTCAATGCTCCTTGTTGTGAGCATAACGGAACAACTCCAGACACAAGACAAAGAGGTGGTTTAATTGCCAACGCAGACGAAGGTGTAAGTTTTCATTGTTTCAATTGCGGATTCAAAACCAGTTGGCGCACAGGCAGAAATCTATCTTATAAAATGAAAAAATTTATGAGATGGTTGAATATGCCAGATGATGTTATCACTAAATTGGCACTGCAGGCACTACAGAACAAATCGGATTCAACAGGTTTTAAATCCATAGTCACGTTACCAAAATTTCAAACCAAAGAACTACCTGCTAAATCCAAAGCCATACATGAGTGGGCAACTTACAAAGAACTTGAACCCACAGGTGTAGATAAAGATTTATTTGCTGTAATGGAATACATTGCCAAAAGAAAACTCACATTGGATGACTATGATTTTTATTGGAGTCCAGAAGCAGGGTTTAGAGATAGACTGATAATCCCTTTCACATATCAATCAAGAATTGTAGGCTATACAGCAAGAAAAGTTGTGGACAGCAAAGTGAAATATCTTTCAGAACAACAACCAGGATATGTGTTCAACACAGATGCTCAAGATGATGATAGAAAATACATTGTGGCTGTGGAAGGTCCTATTGATGCTGTGGCTATTGACGGTATAGCACTGCTGGGCAGTGAGATTAAAGAACAACAATCGGCACTTGTGAACAGTTTAGGCAAACACGTGATTGTGGTGCCTGATAGAGATGAAGCAGGTGAAAAATTAGTGTGGGACAGTCTAGAAGCAGGTTGGAGCGTGAGTATGCCTGATTGGAATCAAGACATAAAAGATGTCAACGATGCTGTATGTAAATATGGTAGACTGCACACATTGTACACAATAATCAAGAATGCAGAGGATTCACAACTTAAAATAAAACTGAGGATGAAAAAATGGTTTACTTAAAAAAAGCGATATCATTTTTGTTTTCTCCTATCACTAAACTTGTAAATCACATCAAGTACAAAAAGAAGATAAGAGAATTACAAAAAAGAGATCCATTCATATACAAGTAGAATGTATTACGTTATAGAAGGAACACATAAAGATCCCAATGATATAAAAACATTGGATCCTACAACTAAAAAGGAACACGGTCCTATGGATGAAAATGAAGCGAATGAATTAGCCAAGTCTTTAATTCAAAAAAAAATTGATGACTTCTATCACAGAGCATGGGTGATTAAAAAATGATAGTTTGGGGAATAACAGGAAACAATCATGATGCCAGTTTGGCAGTGATGGAATACCATGTGAAAGGTTTAACTGATAGATACGGGCTGTATCTACATTGGGCAGGCAAGAGTTCTGACTTCAGTGGCATACCTGGAGATCCAAATCTTTGTCCAGAAATGTTGGCTCATGTTAGATCCAATGCCAGATGGGCTCACCCAGCCAAAGTGATATGGTACGAAAAACCTTTCAAAAAAACTATGCGTCAATTGTTAGCAGGGCAAGGTTTAAAATTTAAAGAAAATGATGTGACAAAATTCTTACAACGTCAAGGCATTCACGTGCCTGTTGAATATATAGATCATCATCACAGTCATGCCGCTTATGGATACTACACATCTCCATACCGAGATGCCGCAGTTGTTGTGCTAGATTCTATAGGTGAATTTGAAACTTTTACTATTTGGCACGGTCACGGAGAAACATTAGAAAAGAAATATTCTCAACGTTATCCTCACAGCATTGGACTGTTTTATTCAGCAATGACACAGCGTTGTGGATTCAAAGCAAACGCAGAAGAATACAAATTGGAACAACTGTCACAAAAAGGCAAATGGAGAAAGCATTACAGATTGATGATGGAAGAAATTATCAAAACCAGGATGCCTTTCAAGACACGAGTTAATCTACACAGAGGTTGTAATTGGTGGAGACCAGAATTGAATACTGAAGAAGACATGGCAGATTTAGCGGCGACCACACAACACATATTTGAACAGGTGTTGATGTGTGCCAGTTCATGGATACAGATGAATATCAAAACCAACAACATTGTTTTGGTAGGAGGTTGTGCTTTGAATCGCACTGCTAGAACAAAATTACAATCTGTTTGGGATGACATATGGGTTCCCAAAAATCCTGGAGATCCTGGATCTTGTGTGGGTGCCGTGTGTGCCAAATACAACAAGCACATTGACAATTCAGACAAAATGTGGTATAATAACAACAATGGCTAAACAAAACAAGGACTATGGATATGAGATACAAAAACTGTATCTCGAAATGATGATGAGTGACGCAGAAACTTTTGTGCGTTGCCAATCCATATTCGATTACACTCTATTCGATAGAAAACTTCAAAACACAGCAGACTTTGTGAACAAATATGTGGCACAGTACAATGCTTTGCCAACATATGATATTGTGAATAAATCTTGTGATGTTGATTTAAAACCAACAGAAAATTTAACAGAAGAACACTTTACTTGGTTATTGGATGACTTCGAAACATTTGTGCGACACAAGAGTTTAGAAAGAGCAATATTAAAATCTGCTGATATGTTGGAAAAAGGTGAATACGGTCCAGTTGAAGACTTGGTCAAAAAGGCAGTACAAATTGGATTACACAAAGACATAGGAACAGATTATTTTGATGACCCCAAAGCAAGACTGATGGGACTGAAAAACCAAAATGGTCAAGTCAGCACAGGATGGACCACACTGGATAAGAAACTGTTTGGTGGATTCAACAAAGGTGAATTGAATATATTTGCTGGTGGATCGGGTGCTGGTAAAAGTTTATTTCTTGCCAACTTAGGATGTAATTGGGTACTGAATGGATTGAATGTGGCGTATGTATCATTTGAATTGAGTGAAGCACTGGTATCAATGAGATTAGATTCCATGCTGACAGATATTCCTACAAGAGAAATTTTTAAAGATTTAGATGGTGTAGAAATGAAAGTGAAACTGTTAGGCAAGAAGTCTGGTAAGTTTCAAATCAAATATATGGCAAGTGGTAAGAATGCCAACGACTTGAGAAGTTACATCAAAGAATATGAAATCAAAACAGGCACAAAACTGGATGTGATACTGGTAGACTATCTGGATCTTATGATGCCAATCAGTAGAAAAGTTTCTCCAAGTGACTTGTTTGTGAAAGACAAATTTGTTTCAGAAGAATTAAGAAACTTATCAATGGAATTGAATGTGATCTTTGTTACAGCATCACAGTTGAACAGAGGTGCTGTAGAAGAAATAGAATTTGATCATTCGCACATATCTGGTGGTTTAAGTAAAATACAAACTGCTGACAATGTGTTTGGTATATTCACATCAAGAGCAATGAGAGAACGTGGCAGATATCAAATACAACTTATGAAAACAAGATCATCCAGCGGAGTTGGTCAAAAGATTGATTTGGAATTTGATGTGGACAGTTTGAGAATAAGAGACCTAGCAGAAGATGAAGCACAACAAAAATTTGGCAATAGCAATAGTTCAATATATAATTCATTGAAGAAAACTTCCACAGTAACTGAAAACAATGCTGAAGAACCAAAAGAACTGAAGGCTCCTGATCCAACCAAAGGAGATACTGTTGGTCGTATTGACACAGGCAACACTGATCAAACCAAATTGAGGGACTTTTTAAAGAACCTTGATGATGAATAAACAATACAAAAGAATAGTAATTCCAAAGGGTTTAGATTTAGGAACTAGTAGACGTACTTGTCATCAGTTGGCAAACACAATCAGTGCTAGATCAGGATTGAATATTTTTTCGGATGTAGAATCAATCGAACAAGATGACTTGGTAGTGCTAGGTGGAGTTGGTGGTCACGACGGATTTCAAAAATATCACGAAACATTCAAAGAAAAAAATATTGACTATGTCAATGTCGAAAAAGGTTACTGCAATTGGTGGAAGCCGGTTTACTGGAGAGTAGCATTCAATGAGAATCAAATAACAGATATCAAAGGTGAATGGACCAACGAACGTTTTGTAAAATTTAATATGAAGATTAAACCTTGGCAAACCGGTGATCAAGTATATATTGTGGCACCAAGTCAAAATGGGTTAGATGTTTATGGTATACAACAGACCGTGGATCAGTGGATAGAATCCACAACAGAAGAAATTAAAAAATACACAAACAGACCAATCAAAGTGAGAAAGAAACTGCCTAAGAAAGCAAGAGGTTCAAGAGGATTCTGTGATTCATTAGAAAATATATATTGTGTAGTAAGTTTACACACTATGGCAATGACTGAAGCATTGAGAGAAGGATGTCCAATAATATCGCTGGTTCCTGGGTGTTTAAAAGATTACAGTGTGGAGTCAATTTCAAAAATTAATAATCTTTATTATCCAGATAACAGACAGTATCTATTCAACTGTTTGACTAATTTACAATTCAATTCTGGAGAATTAATTGCAGGTGTTGCCTGGGACACAATAAGCAAATACTACGGGATCAATATTATCAAAATCTAATCATCTGTTCCAGCAATGGCTGGCGGACAGCAAAAATTCCGCGAAGCGGTAACGCAGAAATTTAGATCCGCGAAGCGGTAAGCACAGCGAAATCGGTAAGCAGGTTTTTTATATGATTTTTCTTTTGGCGCCTTTGCGTTTGACGTCTAGTGTGCTACAATGTATTCCACCATCCCAAAACAAATAGTGTCTTTGTGGCACAACGTGGCAGTCTATGTGCAAGGACTTCAGTTTGGCAAACAGTTTGGGTATGTGTCTAGCAAACACAATGTTGTGTCTGTCTATGATCAACACATTGAGATCAAAGCACACTTCTTGATTGTAGCCTCTCCAGTTGTCCAAGTATTTGTTTACCCAGTCAATGTCCATTCGATTTTTGGCTTCTGCGTAATCCTGTACATATCTATCCATTTTTAATTCAGGCAAACAGTCACTCACATCTATCAATTGTTTGTTGTGTAAGCATTCTGGAACCCATTCCATGCCTGCGTGTATCACTGTGTCATCGTCTATCATGATGAAGCCATGATCAATGTGACCAAAGCCTTTGCAACGAGAGGCAGTGTTGTTGATAAATCGGTAATCCGGCAACTCTCTTTTGCACCATTCCAACCCCGAGGCTGAACCTGGACCTTCATGATTCACAATGATGGCATCACCTGCTTTGAACATGGTGGCAGTGTGCCACAACACTCTGTCCCATAATTTGTCTTTGTAGGTTCTATCATTCACAAACCAATCATCTTCAGTGTTTAAATTTTCAAGCATGGGTGCGGGTTGGCTGATCCAACGGTATCCTTGTTGAAACATGGATTCAAATATTTTGTAGTAACTGATGGCATCAAAGTATCTGTCTGTGTAACTGGTGTATGTCTGTAAGATTGTGCGGCCCATCACCAACAGTGCGTCTCTGGGCACAATGGGTGCTATGGGAAACTGCACATCAAACTCAGGCATGTTGACAGGATCATAGTATTGATACACATCTGGTCTCATCACTTCTATGTTGCCCTGCTTTAAAAACTGTGCCAAACGATCCAAATCCCGTTTGGTCTCTTCCAGGATCCGATTGAACTTTGAGGGGTTGGGGTGATTCAACAGTTGACTCACTTGATCAGGATCATAAGTGTCTCCCACTATCACTGACTCCAACGGATCGTATTCTGTGTATATCATTGTTTCAAATATTTCACATGCATGAATGCTTGTAGACTGCGTCTCTTAACATCTGGTGTCACAATTTTGGTCACAGCATGATAGAGATCTTCATTGTTGATTATGATTCTATTGCAAATGGGTTCCACATAATCACCTCTGTCAGCACCGTCTTTGCGGAACAAGAACAGACCACCATCCTTGAAGTCCCATGTTTCGTTCAAGAAAAATGTTACACCTATAAAATCTATTTCGTCTTTTTCCCAATCAAGGAATCTATCTTTGTGCCAAGTGCTCACATAAGGATATTTCATTTCATGATATCGCAGTGTTTGATCGTGTCCTGTGAGCAGTTCTTCTGTGAAGTAACCTCGTTCCACCAGCAAGCCAAAAAAGAAATCTTTGATTTCCTTGTTGAGATAGAACAGATTACAATCATCTGTTTCGTGATGATCCATTTCATCATCGTATCTTTCAAAACGTCCATTGTGTTCAGCGATGTCTTTCTCTATCATCTGATTCACCAGGATCAACTGTTCTGCTGTTAAAAAATTATCTTTTATGATCATTGTACTTGTCCTTTCAACACAGCAAAATATTCTTCTGTGGCATTGATGGGTATGATAAAGAATTTGTGATCATCACCTCTCTGTACATCAAACAGTGTGCCAAACTGTCCCACTATGTGGTATCCTGCCTGTTCAAATATTGTTTTTGCTGAGGTCACAATGTTGTGATGTTGCGACATCAATTGTTCTTGATGCAGTATGTCAATGTATTTAAGACAACTCAACACACCAGGCAAACTGTAATTGTATGTGAATCCGTGTTCCCAATCAAAATCATCTGGCAATACATCATCAATTTTTTTGTTGTACATGGTCACACTGAGAGGAAAAAATCCTCCTGTGATGGCTTTGCCCATGGTAAAAATGTCAGGTTGAATCGGAGTGTTGCGCCAACCCACAAACGAACCTGTTTTGCCTCCGCCAATAAAAATATCGTCCACAATCACCACAACTCCCTGCTCCTGCAACTGTTTTATCTTGTTCCAAAAATCTTCTGTGTTGGGTCGCAACTGTTGACCATACGAACAGGTCTCTAACATCACACACATCACTTGATTCCAATCCGTTTGATTGATATCAAAATCTCTGCTTAATCGAATCACTTGGTCATATGGTTTCATGGTGTAGAAAGGATCTGTGAACAGACTGTCTCCCATGTTGTAGTTCAAAAATGTGGATCCGTGATAACTGTTTTCAAAGCACACAATTTTGGTGCGTTGAGTTTGTCCTATAATTTTTTGATAAGCACTGGCAAGTTTCACAGCACCTTCGTTGGCATCTGAACCACTAAGAGCAAATATACTTTTGTAACCGGTCATATGAAACAGTGTGTCGCTCAACTGATAACTGGGTTCGTTGAGATACAAGTCTTCGTTTTTCACAATGCTTTCTGCTATTTCTGGTTTAACTCGAATATTGTCATACACATAATCCAAAATGTCATGTCTGTCAAATCCCAATGTGAAACAACCATAGTGTAACAATGGATCAATAATTTTCTTGTCATTGTTGACGATGCCATACTGCCAATGCGGTTTAGCCACATTGGTCAATCTTTGTACACCTGGTATGAGTCCTTTGATTGATTTCATAAAATTAGTTATTGTATATCAAACTCCAATTGATCGTATGTGATGTCATCAGAGTTTTTAAACTGTTTTTTGGATTCCAAACTGACTGTGATGGGCAGATCCATATCAACGAATGTTTGTAGCGAAATATTTTTTGTATCACCTTGATGAAAACTTTTATCAATTGTGTGTGTTTGATCATTGATTTTTAAAGTAATCTTGTATTCATCAGTTAATTTTTCACTGCCTTCTACAAAATTTTTTCTGTTGAAACGAGTTGTACATATTGAGCTATTACTGTCAAACACAAATCCAACTTCTGTTTTTTCTTTGATATCACCAAAAGAAATATCATAGATTAGATCCACTGTGTTGACACTGTTGGAATCGAATAATATTTGTTCATTCATCACTATGGGTAAATTTTCTTCAGCATCGTTAATATTTTCAAACACAACTGCGTCATTAATCATCACAGTAATATTATTTTTGTATTGATGTTTTTCCAAACTAAAATATTGTTTGTTGCTTTCTTTGGGACAACGTAAAGTAAAAATTTTATTCATGTTCTATATTGTCTTTAAATTTAACTATGGCTTCTTCGAAACTGAGATGATCTCCTGGCAATTTTAACAGCGTCAAAGACAGTGTCCATCTATCCTGTGTTGGATCTGGATTGTGAGTGTTGTGTAACTGACCAACATTCAATATGCTTGGTTTGTTTATCACTGCTTGGTGAACCAATTCAATATCTTTTTCGTCTGCACTGTAACACTTGTAACAATCAATGTCTGGTTCAATACCTGCTTGTTGAAAACTTTTATTCACTTCAGTAGCATCGTGATTGACTTCAATATATTCGCAACCTGTTTTTAATTTGTACCATCTGGTTGTGCTGGTGTCTGGACCCCAAGTAAAATTCAATTTACAGGCATCTCGCTGTCCAGGTGGAATCACAGTGTCATTGTGTATGGGAATAGCACCGCCGTTAGGTTTGGTATAAAAGCCTTCGATCACATTCGAAATTTTCAAATTGTGCTGTGCTAGCCATTTGAAAAGTTCGTCTGGTAGTTCATTTGGATTCACATAGGTTATGAAATCATTCTCCAACCCTTCAGCAAAACATTTTGGTTTGTTCATTGTGAATGGTAGTGTGATGTATCTATGATATATGTTAAAATTCATTTTTCTAAAATATTTATGGATCGCACATTTAGGCCCTTGTAGGTGTGGTTTTGGCACTGGTAGACACACATACATAAAACAGATCATTGGCCCGTATAATGACGTGTATGACGCTTTAAAGCACAGATATATCGTGCTGTAGACACCTTGTTTGCTGGGTCATAAATACACAATACAATGTGTACACAGGATAACTAATTTTGAATGTCTAACGAAATACAGAACAAAACAATCAATCTGCGCCAATGGGAAGACGGCAATGAGCCGCCATTCAATCCAGAGATGGAAGTGGAGATCAGAGACTTCATAGGTGTGTTCAAAAAAGCATTTACCAAAGAGTGGTGCGACCAAGCAATCAAATATTTTGATGAAATGACCAAGATGGGTTTTGGTAGATCCATCCAGGAAATTTCAGGAGCACCAAGACATCTTAAGGACACACAAAATTTCAATACCACAAGATTGTATTCGCAAGGAGATAACTTATTGAGTATTGTAGGAGTGCCAGGTATTCAAAATAAATTTTTGGACACATTCTGGGCTTGTTACAATGGAATATACAGGCATCAATTTTCATCTTTACAAACAGAAGGTGCACCTCAAATGGTGTACGAAATGAAGATTCAAAGAACTGCACCTGGAGAAGGTTATCATGTCTGGCACTGGGAACAGAGCAGTAGATCAGACACCACAAGGTTTATGGTGATACAGGTATTTCTTAATGATGTGGAAGAAGGTGGTGAAACAGAATTTTTATATTATCCTAGAAGATTAAAAGCAGAAGCAGGCACACTGTTAATTTTTCCTGGCAACTACACTCATACCCATAGAGGCAATCAGCCTTTATCCGGACCTAAGTACACAATTAATACCTGGTTAGAATTTTAAGACTGATTGCTGGGTTGATTTATATCAATTAGTTTTCAAAACTTTTTACCATTTTTTCAACAAACTTTTCTAATCTGTTGTAGATCCTAGTAAAAAAATTTTTAATTGAAGATGTTACGAACGTAACTATTTGTTTGACTTTTTTCATAGCCTTTTCTCCCTTTGTTAGTTGTTATTGTGCCTTATTCGCAAGTTATTTACATCAGTTTTTGTAAAATTTATCTGCTACTATTGTGACAAGAATTGTGAAACAACTTTTTCAGCAATAGTTTTATATTCTGATAACTCGCCTATTTCTTGAATGT
>Ga0255772_10005502_pt1 | contig 11723 bp, 10 predicted proteins | sample 071ome_34_FD_179970 | JGI IMG/M metagenome (GOLD analysis project Ga0255772, IMG submission 179970) | Coastal salt marsh microbial communities from the Groves Creek Marsh, Skidaway Island, Georgia - 071411BT metaG (version 2) | ecosystem: Environmental > Aquatic > Marine > Intertidal zone >... | reverse complement strand
CCTCCATCTGAATATCCTACACAAGTAGAAGTTCCTGAAGATCCTATTGCTTTTCAAGGTGTTCCTCCTCCTGTTCCTGAAGTTGATAGTGATGAAGATGATGGTATGGGTGATGTTGATTTTGGTGCTATTGGTGAAGCATTACAAGCAGAAAATCAAGCATATGCCGAATTACAAGGTAATGGATATACAAGATTAATAGGTGGTTCTAATGATACAAGTTCAGACTTTCCTTCTAATATGAATATGATTGATACTAATGCCGATGGTGATGTATTTTCTGGAGAATACTATGATGGTTATTCAGATCTACCTTCTGGATACTATGAAGACTTTGGTTTTACTCCTTCTTCTTTACCTTATTTGGATAATAATGATATTGAAGATACTATACCTTCTGGTGGTTCTATTCCTATTGATAAACATTTATATAAAAGAGCTAAAGAAATGGCTGATGATGTATTTGAAAAACCAAGTGCTTTTAAAAGTGGTTATATTGTAAAGAAATACAAAGATTTAGGTGGAAGATATAGGGGACAAAAAGCAAGAGATCAAGGATTAACAAGATGGTTTAAGGAAGAATGGGGTGATATAGGGGATAAACAATATCCTGTTTATAGACCTACAAAAAGAATTACAAAAGATACTCCATTACTACCTTCTGAAATAGATCCTAAAAATCTGAAGAGAATGATTAATTTAAAACAAAAATATAAAGGTGAAAGAAATTTACCCCCTTTTAAAGAAAAAAGTGAAATGTCTGGTGGTGCTAATAGATGGACTAACTTCGTGAAACAATATGCTACTGCTTATCACAAGACATATGGGTGTGCTTTATCTGACGGACAAAAAATAAAAGATGCTTATAAGAAATTCAAGGAAGGACAAGAATGGTATGTTAAACCTACTGCGGATGCTTCTTTTGGAACTGATGATGATGGTTTTAATGTGCCTGAACCATTTGAAGAACCTGTAAAAGATATGGTTGAAGATATTAAAGATAAGATTGAAGCATTAGGAAAGGCTGGAAAAGAAAAAGGAGCAGTTCATTATAATGCTAATGGTATTGTTGGAGATATTGCCTATGTTGAGTTAATTAAAAAATATGGTGGTAAATGCTATGTGATCTATAAAGATAGGATTGGTAGAAGACAATATGGTTTAACTATTAATACTAATTTTGGAACTGGATTTGGTGGTATTCCTACTGATAATTATTTACCTATATTGGATAAGATGGCTGAATGTGTAAAAAGAGGTATTGATTTAATATTAATTCCTTTAACATTACATTTTGGAACTTCTAATAGCGGACACGCTAATATGTTGATATATAGACCTAAATTTGGAATTGTTGAAAGGTTTGAACCACACGGACAAGCATATGGAGTTTCTGAAAAAGATAATAATACTTTTAATAAGATACTTACTGAAATATTTGAGGGTATGGGTGCTAAAATTAGATTGGGAAAAATCAGATATAAAGAACCTTTTGAAATTTGCCCTATGAGAAAGAGGGGATTTCAATCATTAGAAGGATCATTAATGAGTTTTAAAAAAGAAGGTGGAGGTTTTTGTATGATGTGGAGTTTATTTTTGATGGAAATGGTATTTTTAAATCCTACATTATCTACAAAAGAAGTTATTGATAAAGTATTTGATATAACAAAAGAACAACCTGAATATTTAAAAGATATAATACGAGGATATGTATTAATGATTGAGGAACAATTAGACCAACTAATAAAATTAGTATCTGAAGGTAAGAAAGGTTTTACTTTTACAAAAAGCGGATATACTCAATTACAAGGAGATACTGAAGTTGAAAAATTTTTAGATGATTATATGTTAAAACTTGTATTTGAAGAACAGAAACAATTTGGAGATTATTTTAAAATGCCTGAAGAACCACAAGCACAAGAATTTTTCAGACCGAAATTGGATGAATTACCTGAAAGTGAAAAGTTAATAATAGAAGGAAAAAAAGCATTAGAAAAATTAACGAAAGAAGAATTAGCAACTTTGTTAGAATTTGGGAGTAAAGGACAATCCTATGCTGGTAAAAAGGAAGGTTTTATAAATATATTATTTAAAAGACAATATGCTAAAAGAACTTTTGAAAGTATTAAAAATTTACTGGATGGAGATATTGAAAAAGCAGATAAATTTAAAAATGGTTATAATCCTGAAGTATATATGATGAAAATAGCATATGAGAAGTATAAGAAACTTTCTGATAAAATGAAGAAACAGCCTTTATTTGCTCCATTAAAAAATATTGATACTGGTCTTTTTGTTTATTAGATCTGAAAAATAGTATTTTATTTAGAATTCAATAATTTTAAATAAAATTAATCAAGCCATATAATATCTTTTGGTAAATTCATTTTATAACAATAATAGAAACAATCAAAATTACAAGATGATTTACCATTATTACCATCCTTATTAAAATGTATTCTTTTCTTTGGAATAATAATTTGGATCTTATTTTTAAATTCTCTGAAATAACTTGTATTTATTTTACTGGAAGGTAATATCAGAATAAAAGGTTTATCTAATTCTTTTAATCTATTACATATTTCTTTATAAAGAGAGAAGGGAGGGTTGGATACTACAATATCACCGAAATTATTATCAAAAAAATCCACTTTTTCGTGTATAACACTATACCCTAATTCTTTTAAAAACTCTCCTGACTTACCATCACCATAGAACGCTTCCCATATTAGTTTATCTCTTGGTATGATATGTTTAATATCTTCCCAAGCACTTTTAGGGGTCATATAGTCGTCATATTTCAAGAATGTATGATGTTGAAAATTAGCCATTATATATTTAATTTAGATTTTATTATTTCTAAATTAAATTCTATTAGATTTCAATTAAATTAAATAGTCTTTCTATTAGACCACGAGGAATTATAGATCTAACTTCTGCCCCAAGTTTCCCAGAGTTCCAAAAACATTTATAATATCTTTTATTCTTCTGATTATAAGGATGAAACCTTACTACATATGTATCTTCAGCCATTACTGGAGTTCTTTCATTATCCCAAATATTCATATTAGTCCATATATGAGTAGGTTTAGGGCATCCGTGTCCGTAATTTCCGTAATATACAAGTCCCCTTTTTCCACCAATTTCTTCAAGGAATTGATTAAATGGAGGGTAATATGTTAATAAACCACGAGGATTTTCTATATACCATACTGGAGGTTGAAAATATTGTAATATTTCAATTACTTTATTTATCATTTCATTACCCATAGTAGCTTCTGCTTGATGTTCGTTATTAAGACCAAAAATACTATCTTTTCTTCTGTATTTACCACCTGTAGCAAAAGACCAAGTTCTACAATCAGGAGAAGCCCATATAACATCAAAATGATGAGGAGGATATATAGTATAATCCCAAGTCAGAATATCTTCTGTATGTGTTGCGTCAAATTTAGGGTTAAAATCAAGTGAAATAATTTCCCAATTTCTATCTTGAGCTACTTTACCTACTGATTTAGTTCCACAAAAAAGTTCTAATAATCTCATTTATACTATAAGTATAGATTTTATTATTTTAACTAAATATTTATTTAGATTTATTTAACGATCTGGAGGGTAGGGAGGGTTTTAGAATTTCAATCTAATAAACTAAAATATTTTTCATTATTTTTTTTTTTCATTTTATATTCTAAAAACAACTATCCAACTATCCCTACTCTCCAGAATTATAATAATTGATAAATATAAATTCTTTATTAAATATATATGTCTGATATTAGAAAAGAAGATTGTCCCTATGTTGATATAATTGAGGGTGAAGATGGTTCAAAATTATTTATATGGTATGTAATGGATATTGGTGGTAATTTAGTTCCTATATGTAAGGAAGGTAATCTTGAATTAGAAAAACAAAAAGAAGACCAGTTGAAGCGTGAAGAAGAAGACAGAAGGAAAGCCTGGAGAGATTTAGAATTTATTAAGAAATAAAAAGAATATTTAGGAAAAAATATATTTAAAAAAATCTCAATATATTATATATATAGACTATGGAAACCGAAGACAATTTGAGAATGAAAAAAACTGATGATATGACTACCTATAATAGAAATTATATGAAAAACAGATATAACGAAAACCCTATATACTCAAGAAAGTATAGGAATTCTTGTAGTATGAGAAAAAAATATCATATAGATGATTTAACTTGGAAAGAGTTTAAGGAAGATTTATATAATATTATAAAGATTAAGGAATTAATTGATGAACTCAATCCTGGAGTATTTGAGAAGTTTCTGATTAAGAAAAACGCATTAAAATTTGAAAAACAGATAAATATGGATCTTTAGGAATTTCTGAATATCCCAGAATATTTAGGAAAAAATATATAGATTAATTTTTTAATTTCTTAAAATATTTTAATTTAATTATTTTAAGAAAAATCTACTTAAAAAAATATCTCTACTATATATATATAAGAATGTCTGGTTGTTTAATACACATCTCCGAAGCTGATAAAGCAAGAATGTCCGCCCCTAATGCCTATGAAAAAGTAGCAACTTTTAAAAAATTCATACAAGATAAAGGTCTTATTGGATTTGGTGGTTATAAAATTAGAACCACTTTTGATAAAAATGGTGTCCTTAAGAAGACTTTAGGCACATCTAAATGGAAACAGATTAATGCCGATAATTATTTGGAATATATTGGTGAAGATAATTACGGAAAACCTCATACCTCATTTTACATTAGAACTGGTAAGGAATTTGGTATATCTGTATTGGATTTTGATACAAAAGAAGCATATGAAAATTGGATTGAAAAATTCCCTGAATGTAAGAATTATCTTACACAGAATACTAAAAAAGGCTTCCATATTTTATTTAAATATTCCCCTGAATTTCCTTCTAATGAGAGTAATTCAGAACACGAGAACCCTAATTGTAAGATTGATATTAGATCTAAAGAAGGTATAATTGTAGCATATCCTACAAGTTATTTTCATCACGAAACAAAAGAAGAATATAAATACGAGATATTTATTGATGGAGAACTTGGAACAATTTCTAAAGGTATGGTTAAATTTTTTGATGATAATGGAATGAGAAGATTACCTGATGCTGTTGATACAAAGGGTAAAATGAAAAAAGAAAAGAAAAAGTCTGATAAAAAAATTGCTGATATGGAAGAAAAAGCAGAAGAAGTATTTGAAGAAATAGCATCTCAATCTGGTGAATTATTTAAAAAAATGTGTGTATGTTATTCCAAGCAAAGAGTTTCAGAATATAATGACTGGTATGAAATGGGTCAGATGTTAAAAAACCATTTTGTATTGAAAGGTAATGAACTTGAAGGTAAAAAATGTTGGAGGTTTTTCAGTCAATTGAAAGACGAAGAAGGTAAATTATTTTATCCTAACTATGACCCTGATACTCTTGATGAATTTTGGGATAAAATGAAAGCTCCATTTAAAGTAAAGAAAGTAGATAAAAATAAATCTTGGGATAAGATTAAGAAATGGGCTAAAAAAGATGATCCTGAATTATTTGAAGAAATATTTGATGTAAAACAATTTAATTTTACAAGTTCATATAACGATCTAAAAACTGCCTTTGAAGAAAATAACTTTTTTGTTAGAGATATGGGTAGATTTGTAGAATTAGTAAATTTTGATGATGGTATGAGGACTAATAAAAGAAATCCTGCTGAATTTCAAGTAGCATATGAAAATTTATTCTGGACTAAAGTTACACCTGTAGAAACAGAAGAAGGAGTAAATTTTGAAAGGGAAGAAAGAGAATTTTCTAAAGACTGGAGAAAAGACCCTGAAAGAAAAGAATATGAAAGTATGGAATTTAGACCTTATTGTATGACTGATACTTGTCCTGATAATATTTACAACACATTCAAGGGATATAATGCCTTAAAATATTATTCTGAATGGAAAAAAGCAGTAGATAAAGGCGAGAATGTAATATCTTCTGATGAAGATGGTCTAAAATTACTATTAAATCATTTGAAAAAACTCTGTGGTTCTATTGAATTCTATGAATATTTTTTGGATAATTTAGCTTATAAAATACAATATCCACATCTAAAAAATAACATAGCATCTATATTTAAATCCTTGCCTGGTGCTGGTAAAGATAGTTTTTTTAACTGGTTTGGTGGTTTTGTAATCGGTCAAGATTATTATCTTAATATTCAAGGTTTATCACAATTAGAAAATTTCAACGCATTATTAGATGGTAAATTATTAGTAGTATTGAATGAATTTGAATTGAAAGAAAGTATCAATCATCAAGAAAAATTCAAGGCACTTATTACTAACTTATATAATGTTATAAATGAAAAATTTGAAAAACAAAGAAAAGTCAGAGATTTCTGTTCTTATTTTTTACTTACTAATAACGAGATAAGTGTAAAAATAGATCAAGATTGTAGAAGATTTACTGCTACTGAAGCTGATAATAGTATTTGTAATGATAAGAAAATGTTTGATAAATTATATTCTGAAATATATGGTATTGATGAAACTGGTAAGTCTAATGGTGAAGCTTATATTGCTCCGTTTTTTGACTTTTTAATGAAAAGAGATGTATTGAATAAAGATTGGGTTAAAACAAGACCAGAAACAGAATACTATAAAACACTCAAGGAATATAATATTGATATTATTGATAGATTTTGGGAATTTTGCTACAACAAAAGATCTAAATATGGTGTTGATTGGGGACACAAGGCTGATAAATTTAATGAGGAAGAAAATACAACCTATTTCTATGCTTCTAACTTTTACAAAAAATTCAAGGATTTTTCTCAATCTGCTGGGTTTTCTGGTTGTATGACTTCTACTATGTTTGGAACAAAATTACAAAAATTCTGTTTGGCTACAACTGAAGATATAAATATATCTGAAAGTAATGAAAAAGAACTAAAACACAAGTTTTTAATTAAAAGTAAATGTGGTAGTCAAGTTTATAAGATTGATAATAACAGATTGAAAGAATATTTAATATCCAAAGGAATTATTACTGAAGGAGTTTGTCTAATAAAATTTGATAGTGATAGTGATGATGATGATACAACTCAAGAAGATAATTAGATTTAGCAATATTTAGAGAATTTTTTATTTAGATTTTTTATATAGAATTTTTTTCTATATAAAATATATAAAATATGGTAAAAACCGAAGATTACTATTTACATCAGACACCGCCAGATCTATGTAATGCTTTATTGGATAGAATACCAGGATTAGATAAAAATCCAATAGTATATGAACCCTTTAAAGGCGAGGGCGGTTTTACAAGATGGTTAGAAGGTAAAGTAAACGCTTTATATCATACTGAAATAGAAGAAGGAAAAGACTTCCGAGATTTTGAATGGGTAGAACCAGTAGATTGGGTTATTAGTAATCCGCCTTTTAGAATAGATGATCTACAAGGAAAAAGAGTAAATGCTTTTTGGTATTTTGTAGATTACTATGCTAAAAAATTTACTGAAGGTAAAATAACAAAAGGTATAGCATTTCTGGCTAATGATAAGTGTTTTAGTGCCTTTACACCAAAAAGAATGAAAGAATTAGAAGAAAAAGGATTATACATATATAAAATATGTGTATGTAGTGTAAAAAAATGGAGAGGTAGATATTACTTTATAATATTTAAAGCGAAATGTTGCGGTAGATGTATCCACGATAAGAAAGGAGAAGGTTGTTGTGAAAAAGAACAGACCTTATCAGAGGCACAAAAATTATTAGGTATTCACGGAAAAGAGAGATTTGACTTTTTTGATTATATAGAAGGTAATTGGTAAAAAATATAAAATATAAAAAAATAAAATCTAATTTTATATTATAATATATAGTATGGATAATATAAAATTTGAAATAAAAAAGAAAGAAGACTATAGTAAAGACGCACAAAAGATATTCGGTTTTTTAACCATATTCGGTAGTCAGAATGTCGTAGGATCAGCAGCAGTAAAAGATTTAGAATACTTTTCTGACTATGATATTCTTGAAGCAGTAAAATTTGAAAAAACTGAAGATGTTTATAATGATATATGGGAGTTATTTAAGGAAAAATTCAGAACAGCATATTTAAATCCAGATCTATGGATTACAGATTTTAAATGTGGTGTTTTACCAGGAGGACAACCAATAAGATGGAATAGAGAAAATATTCAGACAGGACATCAGATAATAGAAGAAGTTTGTTATAAATTTGTTGATTGTCTTCAGATGAAAAGTAGAATAAAATTAGATGTTGTAGCAAAAGTAGATGGTTATTTTAGTGCTTTTGAAGAGATATATTTAATATGTGTAGGAAGACATACTAATTTTAACAAAGAAGAATGGACTAAAGAAAATTTAGCAGCAACAATTTGGGACAATATGAGAGAAGAACAAAAGAATGGGAACTACTTAAAAGCATTAAAAAGACTATTTAGTTATTTGAGAATAACACACAAAGAACCAGATCTACAAGAACAATTAATTAATTTATTTAATTCTGAAATTGGGGAATTATCTACATATAGAAATGATTTAGAAATTGTATTAAAACTTTTAGATCAGAATTTTAGAAAGGTAAATGTAGAGGATATTAATAACAATTTAAAACTAATTGAAAACCGATCCCCTGAATTCTTGAAAAAAGAAATTAAAAAAACGCAAAACACAAAGAAAAAACAGCAAAAAATTACAGAAATAATCACTTTTTTAGGAGAAAAAATAAACTCTGAAGTAAAAAAATATATAATCCAAAATAAAAATATCTCACATTATATTAAATTAGAATGAATATTGAGGATCAAGGTATTCCAGTAGCTAAAATTTATTTTGAAGGTGATAAAAAGAAAAACAGAATTATCTCTGTAGAGAGAAATCCAGAGAATATAGACCATTACTTTACTGAAATAAGTTTAACAAAGCCAAAAGAACATATTCAAGATATTCCGAACAAGAAGACAGAAAGACAGATATTATATGTAACAGGAGCATCAGGATCAGGCAAAAGTTATTACACGATGAAGTATTGTTTAGAATATAAAAAAATGTTTCCAAAAAATAGTATTTATTTATTTTCTTCTATAGATGAAGATAGTAGTATTGATAAGGTAAAAGGTATGAAAAGAGTAAGATTATCTAATGATTTATTAACAGCAGATCTATCAATAAAAGATTTTGAAGATAGTATGGTTATTTTTGATGATACAGATGTAATCAGAAATAAAGCGATGAGATTAAAAGTTAATTCAATATTAAATATGATACTTGAAACAGGTAGGCATACTAATACCAGTTGTATTTTAACTTATCATATGGCTACTAATGGTCTTGAAACAAAAAGAATATTGAATGAAGCTCATTCAGTAACATTTTTCCCCCATTCTCTTGGTGGTAGATCATTAAAATACTTACTTGAAAATTATTTTGGTCTTGATAAAGATCAGATTAAGAAAATGAAAAAACTACCATCCAGATGGGTTACAATTAAAAAAACCTTTCCTATGGTTTGTTTGTCCGAAAAGGATGCTTTTGTTTTAAATGTGGATGATTAAATTTCAATTTACAAAAAACAACTCCAAAAATCATTAATTTGTAGGTCATTTCTTTAAGTAATATTTATATATTATTTAAAGAAACTATTTAAAGAAAATCACGGAATAGTAGGGTCAATATTACTATTTAAACTAATGTTTGTTAAACTATTTTCGTCTTCTATTGTTTCTTCTTTTATTTCAGGTTCAATACCAACTATTTGAGTATATTCTTCAGGATTATTAGTAGCCCTTTTTAACATAGGTCTGGGTGGAGCTGGTTCTGGTTTTGGTGAAAATATCATATCTTCTTTTTTCGGCATAGCAAAATTTATAGGGTCTTGAATTTGGTCGTGATTTGGAAACTTGAATAATTCTAAATTATCAGATGAATTAAATTGTTTAAATGTATTTTCAACTAATTCCGCTGGTGTAGAAACTCTTGTTTTATCTATATATTCAGAAGGTATTTGAGTTAATAGATCTACTTTCAACTTTCTTTTCAATAAATTAGATGCTTCACATATTTTAATATAATTTGAATATTTCTTATTAAGATAATCCTTACCATCTTCCCCTCTATTATCTCTAACTAATGATAATGTTTTGTATATATCAATAGCCAAAGTATAAAATTCTTTTGATTGTTTTAATTCTAACTCCATAGATGCTTGTATTCCCATATATAGCTCAACTGCCCCAATAATTCCCATTACCATACCCAATAAACAAGTTATTCCTGAAATAATAGTCTGATCTAAAACTGGTTGTAATCCTACTGAAGCAGTTGAATTTACAGATGCTAAAATTATCATAGGTAATCTGAACCATTTTCCATATGATTTAAAATGATAAAACCTCTTCCTATGGTATTCAGATAAATTAACGCAATTAATTCTTAACCTATTCAGTATGTCCTCAATTTCATCACTCCATTTATTCATTATATATATAATTTAGTTTATTATTATTTGAGATATTTTTTATAAAAATATAAAATCTAAATATAAAATATAATGAAACTTGTTGAAGTAGAAAATATTGTAGATCTTGAAAGTTTAAAAGGATTATATCCATTTGAAAACCCTACTGATCCTACCCAAAATGCTACACAATTTAACTATAAAACTATACCAGCATTAGAAACACTTGTAAGAGATGTTGTTAAAACAATAATGGAAACTAATATGAATTTAGGATTTTCGGAAGAAGAATTATTTGAAAGAGCAGAAGTTCAAGGTCAGAGTTATACTGGAGATGTATTTGTTTTTCACTATGATGGATATTCAGAAGAATATAGATCATTAGAACCACACGGACAAAGAATATTAACTGGGTTAGTGTATTTAAATGATAATTTTGATGGTGGATTAACTCATTTTTTAAAAGATGATATGTATATTACTCCTAAAGCAGGGAATATGTGTTTATTTTCTAATTGTAATGAAGACTTTACTATTGATTTAGATAGTAAGCACAGAGCAACTGAAGTTAGTAATGGAAAAAAACATATTTTTAATGTATGGTTCAGAGAAAAAATAACACATATAAAACTATCTGAAGATGAAGTTTAAGTAAAATAATTAACTGATCCATTAGCTCCATTACCAGCATTATTTACATCAGCCGTTCCTCTTGCTCCTCCTGTAGTATTTGTAGATGTAAAATTTCCTGATACTCTTTTACACCATATTCTTCCTGCTCCACTTCCTCCACCTGCCGATGATTGACTACCTGAATAATGTCCTGCTGATCCACCACTCCATCCTCTTACTGAAATAGTTCCACTTGATTGAGTAAATGTTCCTTTAACAATAAATACTATTGTTCCACCTGTAGCAGAAGCACCAGAATTTCCGAAGCCACTACCTCCAGCAGTATAACCTGGACCGCCTGGATTACCAGCACCACCTCCACAATAATATCCAGAGAAACCACCAGTAGTATTATAACCACCTCGTCCTCCGTATGCTCCTCCTGGTAGAGTTCCAGAAGTTCCGCAACCTGGACCTGGACCACCTCCACCTCCACCAGAAAATATTCCTCCAGCACCACCAGAACCACCACCAGCACCACCACCACCACCATTTCCACAACCACCAGTCATATTAGTAGTTGAAGTAAGTGGATATGAACCTGGATTAGTAGTATACATACCTGCTGATGATTGAATACAACCT
>Ga0255772_10005501_pt1 | contig 11723 bp, 10 predicted proteins | sample 071ome_34_FD_179970 | JGI IMG/M metagenome (GOLD analysis project Ga0255772, IMG submission 179970) | Coastal salt marsh microbial communities from the Groves Creek Marsh, Skidaway Island, Georgia - 071411BT metaG (version 2) | ecosystem: Environmental > Aquatic > Marine > Intertidal zone >... | reverse complement strand
GCTGCTGAGGTAGCCGTTGCACTTGGTCTTGTGCTGCAGTTCTTTCACAAGCGTAAAACCCTGGATATTAATATCCTGGGCGACATGAAAGGCTGATCGGGGCGAGTAGGGAATTTAGACTATGTTAGATATTTTGTGGTTGGTGCCAGTTATCCCGTTTATCGGGTTTCTGATTCTCACCCTGACATTTGGCAAGCTGCCGCAGCGTCTTGCCGGTATCGTTGGCGCGGGCTCTATCGGCTTGTCATTCCTGGTTGCTCTACTGGCGGGTACAAGTTTCCTTTCCGCTGATATTAATTCGTATTCGCAGACATTGTGGACGTGGATGTCCGTAGGCGACTTTGAAGTCGGTTTCACGCTTTACCTAGATGGCGTATCGCTGGTGATGATGTATGTCATCACCGGTATCGGTTTTCTCATTCATGTTTATGCTACCGGCTACATGAATGGTGATCCCAGTTTTGCCCGATTCTTCTCCTACATGAATTTGTTCGTGTCAGCCATGCTTATCCTGGTGCTGGCCGATAACCTGGTACTTCTCTTCATGGGATGGGAAGGTGTTGGTCTGTGCTCCTACCTGCTGATCGGATTCTGGTACACCGACCCGAACAACGGCTACTGTGCCCGAAAAGCCTTTGTCATGACCAGAGTGGGGGATGCCTTCATGGCCCTTGGCCTGTTCCTGCTTTTTGTCAGCACAGGCAGTCTCAATATTCAGGAGTCAATGCTTAATGCAGAATCTGAATGGATAGTAGGCTCAGGCATTGCCACGGCCGTGACATTACTGCTTCTTGGCGGCGCTGTAGGTAAGTCTGCGCAGCTGCCGTTGCAGACCTGGCTGCCTGACGCAATGGCCGGTCCAACGCCAATATCGGCACTTATTCATGCCGCCACGATGGTCACAGCGGGTGTTTACCTGATCGCCCGTACTCACGTTCTTTACCTCTTGGCTCCTGAAGTGCAGTACCTTGTAGGTGTAATTGGTGCGATTACGCTGCTGATGGCGGGCTTCACCGCCTTGACGCAAAGTGACATCAAGAAGGTCCTGGCTTTCTCAACAGTTAGCCAGATCGGCTACATGTTCCTTGCTCTTGGTGTTGGGGCCTGGGGCAGCGCTATTTTCCACCTGATGACGCATGCCTTCTTCAAGGCACTGTTGTTCCTTACCGCCGGGTCAATCATACTGGCGATGCATCACGAGCAGGATATTTTCAAAATGGGCGGTCTGCGCAAGGACCTGCCTTGGTCACACGCACTTTTCCTGATTGGCACTCTGGGACTGGTGGCATTTCCGGGTTTCTCCGGCTTCTTCTCAAAAGAAGAAATTCTGGCCTCTGCGCTGGAAAGCCATGACGGCGGCTTCATACTGTTTCTCGCCGGCATGCTTGGCGCAGTCATGACCTATCTCTACAGCTTCAGGCTTTACTTCCTCGTCTTTTACGGTAAGAAAACCCATGATGGTCATGAAGTCATGGGTCTGCATTTGCAAGGTCCGCTTGTACTGCTGGCCGTTGGTGCGATCTTCTCCGGGCTGATTCACATTCCTGTCGAAGAAGTGTTCCCTCATATCGAGGAGGAGCACCATCCCTCAGTGATGGCCCAGGCCGCGATGATCCTGCTGCCAATGCTTGGTTTTGTCGCTGCGTGGTGGGTATTCATCAAGGGCAAAATTGACACAGACAAGCTTACCGAGTCCGGCATTGGCGCGGCTCTGCATCGCTTCTGGTTTACCCAGTGGGGAATGGACTGGCTGTACGATAAGATTATAGTGACGCCTTACACATGGCTGGCCAATTTCAACAGGAATGATTTCATTGACCTGATTTATAACGGCACAGCGAGTCTGGTGCGCTTCTGCCACAACGTCATGAGCGAAACTCAGACCGGGCAGCTGCGCTGGTATGCGACAACGGTTGCCTTCGGCCTTCTTATCCTGATCACAATAGGAGTAGTACTATGATCCTAGAGTGGTTAATCGGGATCCTTTTTGTAGGCGGTATCGGCGCCTGGCTCTCCGAGAAGAGTAATGCGGAACTGCCTCGGGTCATTGCACTGGCAACCATAGTGCTGGACCTGTTCCTGGTGATCCTGATGCTATTTGCACCCGGTGCCCTAGGGCTCGAACCGATTTCTTCTTCAGACCTTGGTCAGCCCGGAGAATGGCTGGTGCTGTCAACGGCTGAATGGATACCCCGGTTTGGTATTTCATTTATTTTCGGCGTAGACGGCCTTGGTTTACTGCTGGTTACGCTGACCGTTTTCCTAGGACTGATGTCGCTGGGGTCGGCCTGGCATGAGATCAAGGATCGTACAGGATTCTTTTACTTTAACCTGCTGTGGACGCTCGCCGGTGTGATCGGTGTATTCACCGCATTGGACCTGTTCCTGTTTTTCTTCTTCTGGGAAGTCATGCTCATTCCGATGTATTTCATCATCGCGATATGGGGGCATGAGAACAAGGAATATGCGGCGATGAAATTCTTCATCTTTACGCAGGTAAGCGGCATGCTCATGCTGCTGGCTATCCTGGTGCTTGTCTTCTTCAACTATCAGGCAGCCGGTGAAATTACGTTCAGCTACTTTGATCTACTGGGCACAGAAATACCGGAAGAATTTGGATTCTGGGTAATGCTTGGATTCTTCCTCGCATTTGCCACAAAACTGCCGTCTGTGCCTATTCACAACTGGCTGCCGGATGCTCACTCACAGGCGCCCACAGCAGGCTCGGTGATCCTGGCCGGCATCCTGCTGAAAACGGGCGCATACGGATTAATACGTTTTACCGTGCCGCTGTTCCCAACGGAAAGCATGGCCTTTGCCCCCACGGCAATGCTGCTGGGTGTAATCAGTATTCTGTACACCGCTAAAGTGGCCTTTGCCCAGAACGACCTCAAGCGTCTGATTGCCTACACCTCTGTCAGCCACATGGGATTTGTCATGCTCGGTGTTTATGCCTGGACCTCACAGGGTGTGCAGGGCGCTGTGATGACAATGCTGGCACACGGTTTCAGCGCTGCCGCGCTCTTCATGCTGGCCGGAGGGCTGCAGCATCGTATTCATACCAGGCAGATGGATCAGATGGGTGGATTATGGGGCGCCGCACCTAAAATGGGCTTCATGGCACTGTTCTTTACAGTAGCCGCTGTTGGTATGCCGGGTCTTGGCAACTTCATAGGTGAGTTTCTTGTGCTGCTTGGCAGCTTCAGGATCCGTCCTGTTGCGGCTGCGTTAGCGGCAATTGGTATGGTCGTAGCTGCTGTGTACTCTCTGATCGTGATTCAGAAGGTTTTCCATGGAGAGAACAAGAATAACCTGGTTGTGAAGGATCTTACGAAGGTAGAAATGATTTGCTTCGGCCTGATGATGATTGGCCTCTTGTGGATGGGAATGTATCCCCAGTCAATGCTGGAAATGTCCGAGCCAACGCTAAGATCGCTCGGTGTGCCTTTCTTTGACTAGAGCCCACAGCACCATAGCCAAATTTACAGGAACTAGACAGTTACTATGCAATATAACTATCTCATAATTGATTTGATGCAGATTATCATGCTCACAGCCAGTGCGGTTGTGGTGATGGTGACTGCTGCATTCAAACGCAACCATGCGATTGTCTGCGGGCTGACGGTTTTTGGTCTGTTTGCCTCGCTAATGACTTTCGTTCTAATCAAGCCTGTCTGCCTTTCGAGGCGACACAACTGCTGCTGATCGATGAATACAGCCTGTTCTTTTCAAATCTGATTATCGTGGGGGCAATAGGAGTGGCCTTGTTGGCGTACCCGTACTTTAAGACGCACGAATCGCCGAATGAGGAATTTTATATCCTGCTGATGACCGCAACCCTAGGTTCAGTGGTATTGGCCTGCAGCAGCCACTTTGTGTCCATGCTGATCGGCATGGAAATGCTTGGGGTGAGTCTCTATGCCATGATTGCTTATACAGTGCATGATGCCAAGGCATCCAAATTTCCTCTGGAAGCTGGCATCAAGTACCTGATTCTCTCCGCGCTGGCCTCTGGCATTACATTGTTTGGTATTGCCTTGCTCTATGCCTATATCGGCACACTCGGCTTTGACGAGATTCCATTTGCTCTCGAAGCAGTAGGTGGCCCCGGACCGATGTTTGTTATGGGCGTACTCATGATTGTTGCCGGTGCGGCATTCAAGTTATCGCTAGTGCCATTACATATCTGGACTCCGGATGTATACGAAGGTGCGCCAGTACCCGTTACGGCTTACCTGGCCACTGTTTCAAAAGCGGCCATGCTGGCTGTGACGCTGCGCCTAATCCTGGCTTCCAATGCGCTTGAGTTCAATGCTGTGCTTGCTGTGCTGACGGTAATGGCGGCTGCCTCGATGATACTGGGCAACCTGCTCGCGGTCCTGCAGACCAACATTAAACGCCTGTTTGCTTATTCATCCATCGCTCATCTCGGGTATCTTCTCGTGGTGATCATTGCCGCTGCCTCGGTAAGCAATTCACTATCAGTCGAATCAACAAGTTTTTATATGCTGACTTATTTTGTGATGTCGCTGGCCGGATTTGCCGTAATCAGTGCTATCTCTGACAGTACCATCGAACTCGATACTCTGGCAGATTTCAGGGGTCTGTTCTGGCGCAACAAGTCGCTGTCAGCGGTTCTTATCACGGTACTTCTGTCACTTGCTGGGATTCCACTCACGGCAGGCTTCATTGGCAAGTTTTATATTTTCTCTACAGGCGTAGAAGGAGAACTGTGGTTCCTGCTCACCATGCTTATCATCGGCAGTGCTATTGGTCTCTATTATTACCTGCGCCTGATCTACACCATGCTGCAGAATGCCGATATCAGTGGCGAAGACAGGGCAGCGGCGGCAATGCCGGTAGGCGTGCATGCTGTAATGCTCGCTATGACAGCCGCCATCATCTACCTCGGTGTTTATCCAACACCGATGATCGGTACCCTGCAAAACCTGGCTTCGGCATTCTAAATCTCACTTGATACCCAATAAGCCAGTAGGACAACAGTTTTTGTTCTAGGCGTGACGCTGCAGATGCAATGCTATTCGGCGAAACAGCTTGATTTCCCACTAACTGGTTAAAAATTGAGCAATTCTGCTACCTAAATACCCATAAATCAGTGAAAACAGTGTTTTATTTATAGTTTGCTTGCATTCGTAAATCCATAGTGATTAAAATCCGTGCCCCAGCTGGATATTTGTGCGTACAGAGACACATCAAATATTTCCGGAATTAAGAAAAACAATAACCACACGCTAAAGTAGTAGTGACCAATAACAGGTCAGTTAGGGCATTGGGGTGCCCCAGGCTGACTGACCCGGAGTCCCGTTATGTCGGTTTACAGCTATACCCGCACATCTCAGATTGAATGCCTGGAATCGTTACAGGAACTTGAAAGCATTCTCGAAAAGGAAAACCTTCGCCTCCAAACCTATGCTCTCGGTGAGGGCATGAAGGTCAATGAACGTTTTATTGACGAAAATCAGAGATGGAATGTATGCCTGGCCAAGAGGCCGCAGGGTAAGGAACTGCTTGAGCGTCTTGAAACTGGTGACATTGTCCTGGTTTGCTCGTTAGAGCGTATTTTCAGCAACTGTGATGATATGGTGAATACGCTTCAGGAGCTGAAAAAACGCAAAGTGAAACTGATCGTCGTAGATCTTGATGGGGATGTCACCGATGCTGACATGACTCCTCAATTTAATGATGTACTGAAGGTGTTTCACAGTCTTGAAAAACGGCGTTCTACTGAACGCATCAAGACAGTGAAACAAAGCCAGCGCAAGAAAGGACGTTTCCTTGGTGGCAGCCGACCATTTGGCTACATGATCCATTCCAATGGACGCCTGATCGAAAACCCGATGGAACAGAACGTATTGAAAAAGATCCTGGAAATGAAAAAGCTGGGCAAGTCTCTTCGTGCTATCTCGGCTGAAGTCAGCACACCCATGATGCCAGTCAGTTTCAAAACTGTGCAGCGACTAATCAAGCGTCATGAAACCGAACTGAGTTCTAGGCAGGGCAGCCCCTAGGGAACTGTTTTCTCCCGATGGGCTCAAAGCCACTGACGTCAGTAAAACTGGTTCTTGTGCCATTCCTTGAGGGCCGGTAAGGGTCGGAATTTAACTTTTCCAACATGTTCAAAACACTGCCTTTCTTTATTGGACTGCGCTATATCCTGGCGAAGAAAGATAATCGCTATATTTCCTTTACCGCACTGATCTCCATGGCAGGGCTGACTCTCGGAGTGCTGGCAATTGTTGTAGTGTTGTCTGTATTCAATGGTTCGCAGGGAATAATGCGTGATCGCACACTAATCACGGTTTCCCATGGCCAGATTCAGTCTGACAGCGGCTTTAATAACTGGCAGCAGGCTGCTGATTTACTCATTTCCCATCCTGAGATTATTGGCGTTGCCCCTTTTATCGCGGTTGAGGCAATGCTGAGCCAACACGACTATCATCAGGTGGCTGAAATTAAAGCAATTGATCCTACGTCAGAAGATTCAGTATCAACGATTGCCGAATATATGGTCCAGGGGCGCCTCCAGGACCTAGCGCCAGGCAGCAATAACATTATTCTCGGCCGCAGCATCGCGGTGAACTTGCGCCTAAATACAGGTGATCCGGTGAATCTACTGGTTCCTTCTGTCACAGGGTCTGGCAAACTGTCCCTGAATATGTTCAGGTTCACAGTAGCCGGCATTTTTGATCCCCGGTTCTCTATTGGCTCTGACTTGGCCCTCGTTCACCTTGAGGACAGTTATAGGCTCTCGAACAATCAAGATCCTGGTGCAGCTATCCAGTTACGCTTAAGGGTCAGTGATCCGGAAATTGCAGGACAAGTTGTGAATGAAGGCGTTGCTTTGCTGCAGTCTGAATTTACCGGGCAGCCCTTTTCGGGACAGGACTGGAGTTTTACTGAAGCCAGCCTGTTCAATGCACTGAAAATGGAAAAAGTGCTGACCTGGTTCATGCTCATGATGATCGTGATAATAGGAGCATTCAATATTATTTCTACACTAGTCATGATGGTTTCAGAGAAAAAAGCTGACATTGCTATTCTAAGGACCATGGGAGCTGGGGAGAAAGCCATTCTTGCCATATTTGTCATTCAGGGAACCCTAGTTGGGATCATCGGAACGACTGTGGGCGCCCTTGTTGGCGTTTTAATCGCAGACAATTTTTCCGCTATCGCGGCTTTACTGGAAACGTTCCTGGCGCCGGCAAATTTATACGTAATCAGTGCATTGCCGGCAGTTTTAAAGGGTACTGATGTGGTTATTACCTGCATAATGGCGCTTGTGATCAGTTTCCTGGCCACGCTGTACCCGGCAGTAAAGGCTTCACGGATTTTGCCCGCCGAGGTGCTTCGCTATGAGTAATGCCGCCCTGGTCTGTAAAAATCTTGCCCGCTCGTACAGTGAAGGGAACAGCGTGCTTGAAGTGCTCCGTGATATAAACCTGACGGTTAATGCAGGTGAGAGTATTGCAATCACCGGCACATCAGGGTCAGGTAAAACTACGCTGCTCAATTTACTGGGCGGAATTGATAACCCAAGTTCAGGGAGTGTTGAAATTCTCGGGCAGGAATTATCTGAACTGACAGGCAAAGAGCAGGACAAGCTGCGCAACCAGACACTTGGCTTCGTTTACCAGTTTCATCATCTTCTAGGTGAATTTACTGCACTGGAAAACACGGCTATGCCGCTCATTATTGCCAGGCGCCCGCACGATGAAGCCATAACTCGCGCGCAGGCTATCCTCAACGTGGTGGGGCTTGGTGAAAGACTACGGCATAAGCCGGCCCAGTTGTCTGGTGGTGAACGACAGCGCGTGGCGATTGCTCGGGCCCTGGTCAATGATCCCGCCTGTGTGCTGATGGATGAACCGACAGGTAATCTTGACGGAACAACAGCCAAGGGTATTCAAAACCTGATGCAGGAGCTAAAGACGCGATTAACGACAAGTTTTATTGTTGTCACACACGACTCGCAATTCGCCGCCCAGATGGACAGGGCTTTTCACCTGGTTGACGGTGTGCTTGAGCAAGGGAGCTAGTATGCAGACGCCACTGGCTGTATATATTGGTAAACGCTTTGCCTCAGTGCGTTCGAGACACTTTCTGACGGGTGTGATTTCTCTTTTATCTGTAGTCGGACTCAGTCTCGGTGTCGCCATATTGATTACTGTTCTTTCAGTGATGAACGGTTTTGACCGGGAAGTACGGGAACGGGTACTCGGCATTGTTCCGCATATCACGATGCAGTCTTCCCGTTCAGACTTTTTGCTTGACCGGAATACCTGGGCAGAGATACAGACTGGTGTTCAAAGTATCAGCGGGGTGACGGGAAGCGCACCGTATTTGCAGGTCCAGGGAATGCTGCTCGCAAACGGCAACAGCAAGGGGATAGTGCTAAACGGCATTGATCCGGAGGCGGAACGCGATATCTCTAGTATTGATGACTTCCTGATAGATGGGGAATACCAGAACCTCGAGGACAGGTCGTACAGTGTTTTAATCGGTGACGCCCTGGCTGATTTACTTGGCGTCAATGTAGGAGACAGGCTTACATTGGTATCAACAGTCGTACCGATTACGCCACTCGGCGAGTTTATTAGGCAGAAGCAGTTTACCGTGGGAGGCATTTTCAGAGTGGGGTCGCAACTGGACAGCGGTCTTGCTATTGCGCATATGGCTGACGTGCAGCGGGTATACAGGCTTGGCGATGCCATACAAGGTCTGCGATTGCAGGTTGATGACCTTTTTGATGTAAATACGATTTCACAGGATATACGCTCAAATGTCAGTGATAATTTCCAGATTTCAAACTGGACCTGGGATTACGGCAATATCTATGAAAATATCAGGCTGTCCAAAACCCTTGTAGGGCTGCTGCTTTCACTGCTCATTGCAGTTGCAGCATTTAATGTGGTGGTCAGCCTGGTCATGATCGTGAAGGAAAAGGAGGGAGATATTGCCATTCTCAGAGCAATGGGGGCATCCCTTGAGAATATCCGCAACATCTTTCTCGTACAGGGTTTTTCCATTGGCCTCATGGGCACCGGGGCAGGGTTGTTCCTGGGCTTGTTTTTTGCTTTAACAGTAAGTGACATAGTCACCTGGCTGGAAAAAATTTCGGGTATCAAATTTCTCAGCGCCGATATATATCCGGTTAATTACCTGCCCTCACAGATCCAGTTCGCTGATGTTTTCCTGGTGTGCTGTGTTTCACTGCTGCTGACTATGATTGCAACCCTCCTTCCGGCGAGATCGGCTGCTCTCGTTGATCCTGCCAAAGCACTGCGCTACGAGTAATTCCCGAAGATTGCTTATCATAGTCTAGACTGCCTTTAAGAGTCTGTTACTTAACTTACAGAAAGAAAATGCGGGTATGGATATAGCGCTTATGGAAAGGAGCGCTTTATGGTAAAGTGCCCTGCTTATAAGATATTGTTAATACGAACATTTTTGATGTCAAAAGGACCATTTTGAAGTGTTTGAAATAGTGCAGGCCGGCGGTTGGTTGATGTTGCCAATAATCCTGTGTTCAATAATCGCCATAGCCATTGTCATTGAAAGATTCTGGACCTTAAATCCCGCCCGTATTGCGCCCCGTAATGTTCTTGCCGAAGTCTGGGGCAAGATCAAGCACAATCAACTGGATGCCGTCCGATTACGTGAATTGAGGTTGTCATCACCTCTCGGGCAGATTCTTGCTGCAGGGCTTGTTAATTTCAAGGCCGGGCGCAGTATCATGACTGAGAGTATTGAACAGGCAGCTAGTCATGTAGTACATGATCTTGAACGCTACCTGAGCACTCTTGGCACGATAGCCTTGATCACTCCGTTATTGGGCCTGCTTGGCACAGTGTTGGGAATGATCCGCGTATTCAGCGAAATCATGGCGCAGGGAACAGGTAATGCCAATGCGCTAGCAGGTGGAATTTCAGAGGCGCTGATTACTACCGCCGCAGGCCTCTGTGTTGGTATTCCGGCATTGATGTTTTACCGGATTTTCCTGCGTAGAGTTGAAAGCCTGGTAATTGACTTGGAGAGGGAATCCATCAAGCTGGTGGATGCGCTGCACTCTTCAAGAGGTGTTGAAATCAAGGACAGCGCAGTAACGCAGGGGTAATACAGTGAAATTCCAGCGCAGTCTCAAGGAAGAAGTAAGTGTCAATCTGACCCCGCTGATTGATGTAATTTTCCTGTTACTGATTTTTTTCATGGTAACTACAACTTTTTCACGCAATACCAACATTCTGATTAACCTGCCCGAGGCAAGTGGAGAAGCCATAGAACAGCAACCTTTTGAAATAGAAATTCTGATTGCTCAGAACGGCACTTATTCTGTTAATGGCCGACAGCTCGTGAATTCTCAAATGGAAACACTTATGAGAGTGGTGGCCGAGGTGTCAGTTGGCGATAATTCAATTCCAATGATCATTACGGCAGATGCCAATACGACCCATCAGTCTGTGGTGACCGCAATGGATGCTGTTGCGCAGCTCGGTTTTACCAGTATTGATATTGCGACACGTGAACCGGATTCAAATAATGAGTGAGCCCGAGTCGACAGTAAATCCTGCAGAGCCTGAAAAAACCGCCGAATTTATCAGCGGTTTTTCACTTTACGGACGCCTGCTTTCTTACCTGAGACCACTCTTAGGGTTATTCCTTCTTGGTGTTATTGGCTTCGTGATGTACTCCGCGTCCAGTGTTAAATTCTTTGATCTGCTGCAGGAACTTGTCGATGTTATTGGCAGTGGAGAATCCGTAAGCTCCGACCAGCGCGTTACTATACCGCTTATTCTTATTGCCATTGTGGCGATGAGGGGAGTTGGCGGCTTCCTTGGCTCCTACTACATGGCCTATATCGCCAACCATGTAATACACCGCCTGCGTTGCCAGTTGATGGGGCGCTTCATTGAATTACCCAGCGCTTATTATGATCGCAATACGGCAGGGCACCTGGTTTCCACTGTGACGTTCAACGCTCAACAAATTAGTGCAGCGGTAACTGATGCGCTGACAGTAATTTTGCGAGAAGGCATATTTGTGATCGCGCTTTTTGTCTACCTACTGTTTCTCAACTGGAAACTAACACTGCTATTCGTTGCTGTAACTCCCCTAATCTCCCTCGTTGTGATGTTTGCGGCGAGGAAGTTCCGTAAACACAGCATTCGTATTCAGGTATCGATGGGTGATGTGACCCAGATACTGTCAGAAACGTTGAAGGGCATGAAAGAGGTTAAAACATTCGGCGCTGAGCAGCAGGTAAAACAGCAGTTTACTGCAACCAGTGAACTAAACCTCAGACAGAATCTGAAAATGGCTATTGTGCAGTCATTCAGCACGCCGGTAGTCCAGGTGGTAGTCGCCTCTGCTCTATCACTGCTGCTCTGGATGGCAATGTCGCCGCAGGTGCTCGCAGAAATGACGCCAGGCGGGTTCGTGGCTTACGTAACGGCGGCCGGCGCAATGCTTAAGCCCATTCGCCAGTTATCCAAAATCAACGCGGTGGTGCAGCGGGGACTTGCGGCAGCCGAATCAATCTTTGTCTTGCTGGACGAGGAAAAAGAAACCGATATTGGCGCACAAGAAGTCAGCAGCATACAGGGAGCCGTTGAGTTTAAAGAAGTCAGTTTCAGTTATGACCAGGAAAAAGGGCGGGTACTTGAACAGATCAGCTTCAAGTGCCAACCAGGCGAAACCATTGCGAT
>Ga0255772_10005476_pt1 | contig 11752 bp, 18 predicted proteins | sample 071ome_34_FD_179970 | JGI IMG/M metagenome (GOLD analysis project Ga0255772, IMG submission 179970) | Coastal salt marsh microbial communities from the Groves Creek Marsh, Skidaway Island, Georgia - 071411BT metaG (version 2) | ecosystem: Environmental > Aquatic > Marine > Intertidal zone >... | reverse complement strand
AACGAGGAAGTCGTCTTCGCAAAGATAAGGGAATTTTATGAAATTATTTCATCAGTATTGTTATCAACTATAACTGGATTTTCATAAAATTTTATATCAGGTGCTGAGAACCTTTCTGTAATCCATTTAACTCTATCTTCATCAAACCAACTTTTTGCATTTTCTAGATTATCAAAGCAATAAACGCCACCCGCTAAATTCTTTGAGGTATCACATATATAATTTTTTCTAATTAAACCTGGAGTATCTTTATATATGGGGGATGTTTCTAAAAATTTTTCTTTTAAAACCGTATCGTTTAATTCTTTATCTATTTCAAAGGTAACAATTGCAATTATCATTATTAATATCCTTAACTATAAATTGATTATTTAAATTCTTCAGAAGTAAATAAATGGTATTATAAATTAGTCTAAAATAACATCTGAAATAGCATACATCTTCCAACCATCATCTGTTTTAGTAAATGCATAGAAAACTGTATATTTTTCTATAATAGATTTATCTTTTCTTATTCTAGCACCACTACTTATTACATGACCTTTAGTTGAATTTATACCATGTACGTATGTTTTAGTATCAATTGTGGTATCCCAATTTTTATTTTCCATCATTTCTTTTGGCGTTACTGGGAAAGCGTCTAATAATTTACTCTCACCCTCAGCTATGTATGTAATTGGAAATTTAACTAACGAATTAATACCATCCATATCATTGTCTAAAAAATATGCTAAATATTGCTCATATGCTTTTAGAACTTCTTTTTCATAATTATTACTCATCAGATGGCACCCATTCAGGTAAAGGTTCTCCACCCGTATAATGATTATGTGCAGGTGTTTCCCTAAACAGACAATATACATCTTCTTTAGAAATATTTAGTGTGTCTTTAAGAACTTCAGATATACCATCTACAAGCGCTTTTTTTCTTCTCGCATCTCTACCTGGTCTTAAATCAACATCTATGACCGGAAGACCATCACCTATATATCCAAATGCTTCTCTAATAGAAACATAATCATATTTAACTTCTTTAGGAGCTAATGTTTTTAATACAACTTCTCTTACTTTAGTATGAATTTCTTTTTTAATATTTGAAGAAATTCCCTCTGGAACGTCTATTCTGATTAATGGCATTATAACTCCTTTAATACATGTTTTAATTATATTATTAATAGAATTAATAACAGAAACTAAAAAATTCTGATGAAAAATTATTTATATAAAATATTATTAAGTTAGAGACTCATCTAAAGCCTCTAACTTTTTTTAAAGTGTATTTAAAGGATTTTAATTATATTTCTCATATTGACCTTTGCAAAAGTCATGAGTTCTTTATATGAATTGTGAGCCAATAACTCATCATATGTTTTTTCTATAGCTTCCATTGATGGATAGCCTACCCCTAAAAGAAAATTTCCAACATTTGAGCCAGTAAGTAAGTTTCCAAACCTTAATGTAAGTGCACCATTATCTTTAAAACAAGAGGCTGTGTCATTTATACAATTCAAAAATTTATCTTTGTTAGACATTGCCGCTTCTGCTCTTGTAAGAACAATATACTTAGGGTGCTCAGAACTGTTTTCAAATTTTGTTGGTAAAGCAGTAGCGATATTTCTTAAATAAATATTAGCTTTTCCGCTATTCATTATTTCTTTAAAATCGTTAGAATTCGATTGAACTTCCAGAGCTTTTTGATAACCATCTAAATTATCATAGAATTGAATGAAAATTAGACTTCCTGCATGTTCACCAGTTGCAATTGAACCAAAGCGTGTGCCTTTAGCTCCTGCATTAGCAATTAAATCTTTTGAATATGAAGACATTAATTTAGTCATAGTTTGCCTATAACTAAAATCAACAGACGCAACAGTTAATACAACGTAACTTGTCTTACTCATTTTTCCCTCCAAGGTTATTGAGATTAAGAGATAAGCATTTAATAATTACATCTTTATTACAATTTAAATATTTCTTACCTATAAATAAACTTGTGTAATGACTATTAATTAATCATCTATTTAAATTATAATAATATTTCTATTATATTTTTAATATTTTCTTAGCTAAATTATATTAGTTTTGTATATTAAGTTTCTGTCTGTTTATTTTAGTAAGTTATTGTAAGAATTTTGGGGGATTTAAAATGGAAATGAGAAAAGGTGGACGTCTTGTAGATAGGCCTGAATTTAAAACTAAACCAAAGCCAATTACATTTTTAGCTAAAGATAAAGTATCACAAGCTATTGAAGTTATGTCCGAAAAAAATTATGGGTCGGTTGTGATAGTTGATGGGAAAGATAAAGTTGTAGGTATAGTCACAGAAAGAGATATTGTTAAAAAACTTGTTAATAATAATAAATCAGCCAAAACAACTAAATTAGAAGACATAATGACACCAAATCCTAGGGTCGCAAATGAAAATGATGACGTGGTTGATTGGTTGAGAATCATGTCAAATGACAGGTTTAGAAGATTACCTGTGGTAGACTCAAATGGAAAAATTAAAGTAATTTTTACTCAGGGTGATTTTGTTTCTTATACATGGCCAGATTTAATTTACCAAGCTTCTCAACTTGCCAAAGCTTCCTTTATGAAAGGGTTTTCTGTGAATACTCTTCTGATAATGATGGTTGTATATGGAGTTGCCTTAATAGCAGCAATGAAAGCTATTTTGTAAAAAAACAATATTAACCTAATTTTATAGGGTTAATTTAAATGGAGATTATTTATTCGAGTAATTAAATCATCTGTTTGATTGAAATTAAATTAAAGTAGCTACTTTACGTATTGCACAATTAGTGAGCAATTAACCCTTGTATTTTTTTGAGAGCATTTAAAACTTCATATAAATGTAATCTTCCCATAGCATAGTAGATTAAACTTTGGAGGTTTTGATTATGCAAATATTAATAATAGCAAAATTTACCTGTTCATACGATGAATGGAAAACCATTTATGATGATGATTTAGAATTAAGAAAACAATTCATGAAAGATGATTTGGTTGGTAAAGTTAATGAAAACACAGCAATGATAAAAGCTACTATTATTGACCCAGAAAAAATGGAAAAGATAATGTCAGAAAGAATTCCAGAAATTGCTCCTAAACTTGGGCTTGAACATGAAATGTATACTTTAACCAGTATGCAGGATTAATAAGTATAAAATTAATTATATAATTAGGAGAAATATTATGAGTTTTAAAATTGGAAATACCACATTTGGTTTCACTATGAGAGTTCCAGATAGTGATGAAAAAGCAGTTGATGATTTACTGTCGGCTCATGCAAATTGGATGTCTGAAACACACTCTTTAGAACAACTTGATGGTAAATTACATACTTTAGAATATTTTGTTTCTAAAGCTTCTGAGTTCAACGATATGATGGACCCATCAAAAGGAACTACAGGTAATATTATTTATAATATCTCTGAAGTTCACCTAGATGATGAACATTTTGGTAAGCATGTAGAACTTGGTCAAGGTTGGTCGAGGATAGGCGAATTTTTCGAATTGTTTGAAAAATACGCTCCATTAGTGACTATGGGTGGCCGAGTTATACAAAAACTATAAATTATTTCATTCATAATTGTTGTATAACTATTAATTATAAATACGTTTAGTAATGACACATATAACAAAACAACTAGTATAAAAAGTTGTAATAAATTTTTTATAGTGTATACACATCCGCTAATTGAATAAAAATTTACATTTTTATGGGGGTTAAAATGCAAAGAACTATATATGATAGTTGGAGTGTTGTTATGAACCATAACAAGAATCCACTTAAAAATATTCCAGATACTCAAGTAAGACACATGATAATGCAAGTTTTAGCATGGATGTGGTGTGTGGTATTTTCAATGTATTTTACAAGCATGTGGGTGTTTGGGATAACTGCAATAGCTCATACAATGTTATTAGGCGCAATTGTATTTACTGTTGTAACTTTTGAAACAGCAAAAAGAAAACCTAGATTTTTTGGTAGTTATTTCACACCCAGTAGAAGTCGTGCAATATATGTTGATGGTAAAAGAATAGAATTAGACCATCATGATAAAGGTGGAGAGCACGAGTAAATTATTACTCAAGGTATTTAATAAACTTTAACAGATTTACTTATATTAAAATGATTGAAGTATATAAAAAGTTAGCGATTATTATAGGGCTGACAGTAATATTTATATACTTCTTATATCAAGCCTAGAAATAATCTGTTTTTGTATCTCATATTAAAATTGGTCAAATTTCAGGCATGTTCTGGATATTTGAAATCATTTATCGATGTTGTTTGCAATCCATCGATAAAGTAGATAACGTTTTAAAATACAAAAATACTTATAACTGGAGAAAAAAATGCTTTTCAAACTAGCATGGACTCATTCACCTGAGGCAAGAGATGAAACTATAAAAAAATTTATGGAAACTGGAGGCATGCCACCTGAAGGCGTTGAGCTGCTCTCTAGATATCATAATGTAGATGGTACCGGAGGTTTTGCTATACTTGAAAGTACAAATGCTGCTGCTTTAGCTGATTACGCTCTTGACTGGAATGGTTTAATAAAAATAGAAATTACTGCAATTATGGATGATGAAACTATAACATCAGTGCTTCCAAAACATTTCAGCTAAAAATACAAGATAATTATCTCCTAAATAAGGAAATTTTATAATGGCAAAATTTCTGATACATATACATAGCGGTCCTGAGCTAAAAAACAAAGCTACTCTTGGGATGTTAGTGGCTATTACAGCATTTAATAAAGGTAATGAAGTTAATTTATTTTTGGCTGCTGATGGAACTCATTTGTTAAACATTAAAAATGAAGGTGAAGTAGTTGGTCTAGGAACAGGAGATTTAAAAACCCACTTAGATGCTTTAAAAGAAAATAATGTAAAAATATATGTCTCAGGGATGTCTGCAAAAGCCAGAGGGTATGATGAAAGTTTACTCGATGGTTTTAATGCTGAATTCGCAATGCCCGACAAACTTTTAGAACTATCAACAGATTCTGATACCGTACTCTGTTATTAAAGAATTATCTAAAATGCCTTTAGCTGATATAAACGGTAATAAAATTAATTATATAGATACAGGTGGAAATAAACCTGTAATTATTTTTAGTCATGGTTTTTTTTTAAATTTAACGAGTTTTGATAAACAAGTAAATGCCTTAAAAGACACTTATAGATGTATAGCCTGGGATGAAAGAGGGTTTGGCAAATCTGTAACAAACAAATATTTTACTTATTGGGACTCTGCAAATGATGCAATTTCTTTATTGAATCATCTTAACATTTCAGAAGCAGTATTTGCAGGTGTAAGTAAAGGTGGTTTCATATCACTTAGAGCTTATTTGACAAAACCTGATATGGTCAAAGGCATAATTCTAATTGGAAGTGACTCGGGTACCTTTACTAACGATGAACAAATTGAGTTTTCAGATTTAACAGAACATTGGTGTAATTCAAAAGTTTTAGGTGAGGCAGCAGAAGCTGTTGGTGAAATCTATTTTGGAGATGACCCGCAAAAATTAAAATGGATTGAATATTGGGAAAATACAGATCGTACCAATGTAAAATATCCTGCTCAAGCTCTCCTTTTAAGAGATAATATTACTCATAAGCTGAAAGACATTAAGTGCCCTTTTTTAATTATTCATGGCAAAAATGATTCTGCTATCACTATTGACAAAGCTAGAGCCTTATCTAAAAGAGTTCCTAATTTGTTTAAACTTGTTGAGATTGATGGACCTCATGGACCAAATTGCACACACCCGATGGAAACAAACAACTCAATAAAACAATTTATGGAGTATTTAAATAACTAATATTTGATTTTTTTTTAAATAAATAATTAAAGAAAATTAAGTTCTAGACTTAATTGTAGACTGAATATTTATTAGTCTATAAAATATAAGTAAAACAGATGGTTAAAATGGAATAACGAGGAGGGCATCTCCGCCATTAAGATAACTTACTTCAATTTATATGTTTTGAATATATTAACCGTCCCAATCTAAAATACAAAAATTGAAACTTTTTCTTCCCTGAAACATAAATATTTTAGTAAAGTTTATATTAGTTTAAGTTAAAGAAAGGTTAACTAATGTCGACCATATCACCTCCTCAGAACCCTGAAGAAAATCCTCGAGTAAAAGCAGTTTTTGATGATATTCGTGCTACGCGTGGAAGTAATTTTATTAATAATTTATGGCACTATCTAGCCTTTGATGTAGGCCTCCTTGAAAATACTTGGCGTGATGTAAAAGATGTTATGGCAAAACCAAGTCACCTTGATCCAATGACTAAGGAGCTTATATATGCTGCTGTTTCTATAGCTAATAGTTGTGAGTACTGCATACATTCTCATACTGCAGCTGCAAGAGCAAAGGGTATGAGTGATGAACAATATGCTGAGTTCTTATCAATAGTATCACTTGCTGGAAGGACAAACCATCTTCTCAATGGAATAAAGGTGCCGATTGACCCAGAGTTCAATCATGAAAAAAGTTAATTTACGTTAAAAATAATCTTTAAAATAGATTGGAAAATTAAAATGAATATTTTTCTAGGTCATAAATTAATAATTTTCATTTCTCTGATTTTGTTTGGATCGTCCCTAAGTTTTGGTGAAACTATAAAATTAGAACTTTCAGAAAAAAAATTTGGGGTTTCACAGGTACCAGTTGAACTTGTTTTTCCAAAAAACCCGATCAAGAAACCTTTTCCACTTATCATTTTACAGCATGGAAGCACAAGAGATGCTGGCAGTCTATCAAATGGAATAGTCCAGACAGATGTACAAATGAGAAATCTCTCAAAAGCAGCATTAAATAATGGTTTTGCTGTAGCCATAATAGATGCATTTTATCAAAAGAATCTGAAAGCTAATCAAAAAACTAAATTTCCAGATGCGCAAGTTTATGCAAAACAAGTAGCTTCTTATTTTTCAAAAAAACCAGAATTAGACCCTAATAATTTCTTTTACACCGGTTTTAGTTATGGCGGGCATGCAGCCTTAATGTTAATGGATGATTTAAAATTTGGTGATAATAAAAAATGGGCAGGTATTGTATCTTTGGAACCTCCTTGTAATATTTTTCATGAACAAAGAAATTTTATAACACCTATTCTCGTCCTTAAAGGTGGTGAGAGTCATTACGAACCAAAACCTTGTAAAACTATGATTGATTTGTATGTTTCAAAGGGAACTGATGCAGAATTAAAAATATTTCCAAAGTCTAATCATTTTTTTAGTCATAATGGCAAGATTGTAAAAGGTGTTGCATTTAATGGCTGCGGTAATAATCCAGTGTTAATAGGAATGAATAAAAAATTGAGATTTCTTGATGGTAGTCAGGCAAACCCAAAAATTGTTAGAAAAAAATGTTTTACCAAGACAGGCGGTTCAGGAAAAACAAGAGAGGATTTGAAATTAGCCATTGATAGCTCAATTAAATTTTTTAAATCTAAGTTAAATTAAGGTAAGTTTTAAGCTGAATTTATAAATCAAATAATAATTAATTGTTAGTTATGTACTTATATGTTTCTTTTCTCTGTAAAGAACGTAAAGTCCTGCCAAAATTATCACTCCTGATCCAACCCACATGTCAATACTTGGGATATCATTAAAAATAAAATAGCCAAAAATAGCTACCCATAATAATTTTGTATAATTATATGGCGCTAATAGAGAAGCTTCAGCATAATTAAAAGCATTTATCATACACAAGTGTGCCAAAGCTCCCAAGATACCTGTGGCTAAAAAAACCAATAAATGAATTGGTGTAGGATCTACCCAAACAAAAGACACAATTAAGCTCGACCAGAATAGACCTCCTATGCCAGTATAAAATAGGGTCGTAAGTGGGTTTTCAGTTGTAGATAGTAACCTTGTCAAAATTTGAAAAAGTGCAAAAAACAACGCACCAATTAAGGGCATAATAGAAACCAAGTGCCAAAAATTACCACCAGGACGTACAATTATCATAACACCAAATAACCCAACTATTACGGCACACCAGCGATGAATACCCACTTTTTCTTTAAGTATAGGTACAGAAAGCACAGTTATAAATAAAGGTGCAACAAACCCTATAGCCGTAGCTTCTGCTAATGGTAAATACGTTAAACCGACAAAAAGGCTAGAGATTGAACAAACTAAAAAACCAGGACGAATAATTTGAATAATGGGTCTGTTAGTTACTTTTAATTTGGAAAGTTTTTCGCCTTTAAAAAAGAAAAAAAGCCAAAGTGTAAGGTTAATGCCAATGAAATATCCCCATACAATCTGAACCGCATGAAAATCTTTTGTATATAGCTTACATATAGTATCTACAATCGATATAAATAAAATTGCTATCATGAAAAACAAAACACCCTTAAATATATTTTGTGTTTTGTTAGTAATTTTCATTTTTTACTATTATCCATTAGTTTTTGTAATTTTAATTCTTTACCTACTATTTCTCTTAATTTTAAACCATTACTAAATGGATCCATATTTTCATACTTTGTTAGACATTCCCGTGCAGTCATATTCTTCCAGATTTCTTTTTTACCATTAGGAAATGATATCTCGTAAAAACGTTTAGTCTTATCCCAAGTTTTAGGACGACCTTCTCTCATTTCATGTTCCATTAATAAACCTCACTTGAATTTCATTTATTTTTTAGAAGCATCTTTGGTTTTTTGATAAACTTATCTTTTAGTAAAAGGTTTTGTTGCAGCAATGTAAATACCAGAAATTATAAATATTAGTGCTAACAAGTCTAATGTTGAGAACGGAAAATCAATTGTTAAATAGTCTATTAGGATAGCTAATACAGGTACTGCCATTACTGAAATAGAAGTAATGTTTACAGAAAACTTTTGTAAAACTGTGAAATAAGCCCAATAGGTATATGCACTTGAAAAAAATATTCCATAGAAAATAATTAATATATGCTTTAACTCAATTTCTCCAAAATTATTTAAGTCGAAATAAAGGGCGAAAGGAATAATAGGAATAATACCAATGATTTGTTGCCATCCAGCGACAATTAGTCCATCGGATTTAATCCCGCCATATTTTACTATCATTGTACCAATAGCCCAACTTAACCCGGCAGAAAGAGTTATTAGAAAGCCAAAAAGATTTTCAAAAATATTAATTTCAGTTGATAGAAAAAAAATACCAATCATTCCTAAAATTAAAGAAATAACTATAGAAAGATTTATTTTCTCATATCCAAAAATTGCAGCAAATATTGTAGCCCATACAGGCATAGTGTAGGTTAAAACTGCTGCCCTGCCACCACCTAACATAGTAATTCCATATAGCATTAAAATCTGCCATAGAGTTACATTAAAAAAACTAATTAGAAGAAGCGACTTAATATTATTTCTAGGAATTTTAATTGTTCTTACTTTTTTATATCCTAGAGCCAGTAATAAAACAAAAGCTGGTATACCAATAATCACACGAAAACTCAGGGGAGGGATTGATTCCATAGCAATTCTAAATAAAGACCAAACAGAACTCCAAACTAAAACTAAAATAATCAAAAGGATTATTGTTATGAATTGCTTTGAAAAAATTGAGCCCATTAATTGTCCAATAAAAAGTGAATAATAAGAAATTGGTGAATGTATAACTTTTTTATATTGTAATTCAAAATACTATTAATTGGATAACCTAGACATTTATGTGTGTATACATTATTTTAGTAAAAAACGGAGATTAAGATGCTAATTGTAGTTTCGCCTGCAAAAAAACTAAATATGGATCCTATCAACAGTGTTGATGTTACCGAGCCAATTTTCAAAGAAGATGTCAAAAGTCTTATAAATATTGCACGTGATTTGAGTTCGAATGAACTAAAAGATTTGATGGGGATTAGTCCTAAATTAGCCGATTTAAATAAAGAAAGGTTTTTGAATTTTGGTAATCAAGAAAAAAAAGCAGCTGGTTTTGCTTTTGCTGGTGATACGTATAAGGGATTAGACATAGAAAAGTTAAACGAAAATGATCTTGATTGGGCTCAAAAACATCTTAGAATCTTATCTGGTTTGTACGGGTTATTAAGACCATTAGATCTAATCGAACCCTATAGATTAGAAATGGGTAGTAAACTCAAAGGTGATCATGGAAATACATTATATGAGTTCTGGGATAATAAAATTTCTCAAAATTTAAATAAATATGCTCGTGAAATAGGAACAAACGTCTTAGTTAATTGTGCATCTAATGAGTACTTTAATGCTATAAAGCCAAACACATTAGAACTAAGAGTGGTCACTCCAGTTTTCATGGAGCGCAAGGATGGCAAAGAGAAAATTATTAGTTTTTATGCTAAAAATGCACGTGGGGCTATGGCAAGATTTATCATCCAAAACCAAATAACTGATGTTGAAAAAATAAAAAACTTTGATTTAGACAGATATTCATATAACCCTTCAATGTCAGATGAGAGTAAATTTATATTTACACGAGAAAGTTAATTTTTTTATTTATTAGTCATTAAAGATTAATTTTATAAATTAATTATCTCATTATCTATTGAGTGTTTGCGCCAATTTAATGTAAGGAAAATAAGAATATGTTTCAAACTAGTTTTTTAGATAAAGAGTTCATTTCTAAGTTGACTGCAAAAATGTTAATTGAAGTTGAAGCTGTTCGCTTTAGTTCAAATGAACCTTTTAAATTTACGTCTGGTTGGGCTAGCCCAGTTTATATAGATTGCAGAAAATTAATCTCTTACCCCAGAGTTCGTAATACTTTAATGGACTTTTCTGCATCCGTGATTACTCAAAATATTGGGTTTGAATCAATTGACTCTATTGCAGGTGGAGAAACGGCAGGGATACCATTTGCAGCTTGGATTGCTGACCGCCTTATGTTGCCAATGCAATATGTGAGAAAAAAACCTAAAGGTTTTGGCAGGAATGCACTGATTGAAGGTGACTTTAAAGATGATTCACATATTCTTTTGGTAGAAGATTTAACTACTGATGGAAATAGTAAAATTAAATTTTGTGAAGCTTTAAGAAAAGCAGGAGCTAAAGTAGATCATACGTTTGTTGTTTTTTACTATGATATTTTTCCTCAAACTAAAATTACCTTAGATAAAATTGGTCTGAAAATGCATTCATTAGCAACATGGTGGGACGTTCTGAAAGTAGCAAAGGAATACAACTATTTTGATAATAATGCTATTGCAGAAGTGGAGAGTTTTCTTCATGATCCTACCACTTGGTCTGCAGAACATGGCGGTGCTGCAAGCTTATCAAGCTAGTAGTTTAAGTTAAATTTAAACTTTATCTTTTTTAAGTACAGACTCTCGCCATGCTATATAGGATGTAGACCCTATTATGAGAAAGCCGCCAATCCAAAGTGTTACTTGTGGTTCTTCTGCAAATAATGCATACCCAATAAGTACTGACCATATAAGCCTTAGAAAATCAAAAGGCAGGAGTAGCGCTAATTCTCCTTTTGTTAAAGCGGAGTTCATTAAAGTTTGGGCCAAAGTACCAGTAATTGCAATAAACACTAAAATTATAAATTGTCTTAAATCAATCATTTCAAAAACGGGAAGTGCAATTGCAAAAGTTGCAGGTATCATGCCTATTCCAAAATAAAAAGAAATAGTAATTGGACTATCAGTTTGAGTAAGTTTTTTAATGAAAATCAAACATACTGACCATAGAAAAGAAGAAAATATTATCAATAACGCACCAAACTCAATTGATATGTCTGGGCGCA
>Ga0255772_10005475_pt1 | contig 11752 bp, 9 predicted proteins | sample 071ome_34_FD_179970 | JGI IMG/M metagenome (GOLD analysis project Ga0255772, IMG submission 179970) | Coastal salt marsh microbial communities from the Groves Creek Marsh, Skidaway Island, Georgia - 071411BT metaG (version 2) | ecosystem: Environmental > Aquatic > Marine > Intertidal zone > Salt... | reverse complement strand
GTGACGCCTGTGTGTCAGGGCGCGATAACCTATGCGCAGCCCGTCAGATCATTTCCATGATGCCACGCCAAGGGGCCTTTGCCCAATATGTCAGCATGCCCGCAACAAATTTGGTCACTGTCCCCAGTGGCGTCGATTTGGACAAAGCGGCGCTGGCCGAACCGATTGCATGTGGGTGGCATACCGTGCGTTTGGGTCTGGAACGGATCAACCGTGCGCCAAAGGATCTGCGTGCACTGGTTTTGGGCGGGGGCGCCATTGGTTTGGGCGCAGCTCTGTCGCTGCGCGCGCAGGGTGTGGACGATGTGACAATCGTCGAACCCAATGCTGTGCGTGCCGCCTATCTGCGCGATCAGTGTGGTCAATCGGTGATCACAGGGGATGATCAGCCGATGGAAAACTCATATGATTTCGTGGTTGATGGCGTGGGATATGCCGCAACGCGCGAAACGGCATCCGCCTGTGTGCGGGCAGGGGGCATGATCGGCCACATCGGTTTGGGACAATCCACCGGTGGTTTGGATGTGCGCCGCATCACCTTGCAAGAAATCACCTTTTTTGGCACGTATACCTATACGGCCGAAGACTTCCGCCAGACGGCGCAGGCCATTTTCGATGGGCGTTTGGGCCCGTTGGATTGGACCCAAGCGCGCGCCTTGGCTGATGGGCAACAGGCGTTCGACGATATTCGCGCCGGCACCGTTGCCAGCCCTAAAATTATATTGAAACCCAACTGATGGAGACACCTATGTCAGAAATCCCGCATCTACTGGTGCATGAACATGCAGATAACGTTGGCGTTGTCGTCGTAGAAGGCCTGACGGCTGGAACAGACATGCTGGTCTGTGTGACGCACGACAATTCAACATTTCGCTTAACAGCGCATGCTGACGTGCCGATCGGACACAAAGTCGCGCTGAAAGATCTGAAAGAGGGCGACACCGCGATGAAATATGGCGAAGATATTGGCAAAATTATTGCTGACATTCCCCAGGGTCATCACGTACACACCCATAACTGTAAAACCAAGCGTTGGTAAGGATTTGTAATTATGACTAAATATTCAAATATCACAGTCCAAGCGTACCGCCGCGAAAACGGTCGTGTTGGCGTACGTAACCATGTTGTCATTCTGCCAGTTGACGATATTTCGAACGCAGCTTGTGAAGCGGTTGCAAACAACGTCAAGGGCACAATGGCGATCCCGCATGCCTATGGTCGTTTGCAGTTCGGCGAAGACCTTGAATTGCATTTCCGCACGATGATCGGCACAGGCGCAAACCCAAACGTCGCAGCAGTTGTTGTCATCGGGATCGAGCCAGGCTGGACCAAGCGTATTGCAGACGGTATTCGCGCCACAGGCAAGCCTGTCGCAGAATTTTCGATCGAACAGAACGGTGATTTCGAAACCATCCGCCGCGCCAGCTGGGCCGCAAAAGAATTCGTCCACATGACATCTGAATACCAACGTGAAGAGTGTTCAATCTCAGAACTTTGGGTGTCCACAAAATGTGGTGAATCAGACACAACAACAGGTCTGGGATCCTGCCCGACTGTTGGCAACATGTACGACAAATTGCTGCCCGAAGGGATCACAGGTTTCTTTGGTGAGACATCAGAAATCACAGGTGCTGAGCACATTTGTAAAGAACGCGCAATCAACGAAGAGGTTGGCGAGCGTTGGTACAAAATGTGGAAAGCGTATCAAGACGACGTTATCTTTGCACACCAAACAGATGACCTGTCAGATTCACAGCCTACCAAAGGCAACATCGAAGGCGGCTTGACCACTATCGAAGAAAAAGCTTTGGGTAACTTGGAAAAAATCGGCCGTACATCGCGTTACATCGATATCCTAGAACCAGCAGAAGCGCCAAAGTCGGGCAATGGTCTGTATTTCATGGACAGCTCTTCAGCAGCGGCTGAATGTGTGACGTTGATGGCTGCGGGTGGTGCTGTGATCCACACATTCCCAACAGGTCAGGGTAACGTGGTCGGTAACCCGATCGTTCCAGTGATCAAGATCACGGCGAACCCACGCACTGTGCGCACAATGTCCGAACACGTTGATGTCGATGTGTCTGGTATCTTGCGTCGTGAAATGACCATTGACGAAGCAGGCGACGACTTGATCGAAATGATCCGCCGCACTGCAAACGGTCGTAACACTGCGGCTGAGGCACTGGGACACCGCGAATTCTCAATGACCAAGCTGTATCGTTCGGCTTAATTCAAATCAAAGGGCGGCGGCACCGAAACTGTGCCGCCGCATTTTTATATGTCACAAACAGTTACTCTTGAATTACAGGCTGCCTATGCGCTGATCCGCGATGCGTTGATCGCCCAAGGTGTGTTGCCTGACGTTGCCCAATCTGTTGCCACAGCCCTAGTTGATGCCGAGGCAGACGGACAGGTGGGCCATGGATTTTCCCGCCTTGCCGATTATGCGGCTCAGGCGCGCAGCGGCAAAATTAACCCAGCTGCAAATATAACCTGTCAGGCGGTCCATCCCGCATCATTGCTGATTGATGCAGATTGCGGGTTTGCATATCCTGCGTTGGATATGGCTGTTCAACAGGGGATCAAGGTCGCCCAAGAATTTGGCATCGCCTCGATGGCGGTGACGAATTCGCATCACTGTGGTTCATTGTCATTGCAGGTCGAAAAGCTGGCAGCAGCTGGTTTGATCGGGATCATGGTTGCCAATTCACCGCCTGCGATTGCACCAGCCGGTGGCAGTACCCCCATATTTGGGACAAATCCGATTGCCTTTGCCGTGCCTCGTTCTGGGGCAGATCCATTGGTCATTGATATGTCATTGTCTGTTGTCGCGCGCGGCAAAGTAATGAACGCCGCACGCACTGGCGCGTCCATCCCCGAAGGCTGGGCACTGGATCCAAATGGCCATCCTACAACAGATCCAGAACAGGGGCTGCAAGGGTCAATGGTCCCGATTGGCGGTGCAAAAGGGACGGCTTTGGCTTTGATGGTTGAGGTTTTATCCGCCTTACTGACTGGCGCAAATTTCAGTTTCCAAGCATCATCCTTTTTTGCTGCAACCGGGCCGGCCCCACGCGTCGGACAATATTTGCTAGCGATAAAACCGATGCAAAGCGATGCTGATTTTGCACAGCGTTTTGAAACTTTGATTGGTGAAATCTTAAAACAGGATGGAACGCGGCTGTCGGGTGCATCGCGGTTCACAAAACGTGCTTTGGCCCACAAAAATGGGTTGACCATCGCGCAGAATTACCATGATATCGCGCTGAAATTGGCAGCGGGCCAAACCACATAAAAACAGAAGGCACAACATGAGCAGAGTTGCTAATTTGCATTCGCGTTTACGCGAATTATTTCCCGGTGTTCTGGTGTCCATCTTGGTCGCACTTTCTGCGCAATTTGTGGCAGAACATTATGGCGCACCGGCTATGTTGATGGCGCTTTTGTTTGGCATTGCCTTGAATTTTTTATCGGTCGAAGGCCCCTGTGGTCCGGGTATCCAATGGGGTGCCAAAACTGTGCTGCGCTTTGGCGTTGCATTGCTGGGCCTGCGTATCAGTGTTTCTATGATCTCAGATCTGGGTTTTGGATTGGTCAGCTTGGTCATTCTGGGTGTGATCGCCACGATTGGATTTGGATTATTAATCGGCCCGCGATTGGGGCATGGACCACGATTTTCGTTTTTGACTGCTGGTGCGGTTGCGATTTGTGGGGCATCGGCTGCTATGGCAATCGCGGCCGTATTACCAAAGGATGAGCGCAGCGAACAACGCTTGGTCTTTACGGTTGTTGGTGTGACGCTGTTGTCCACAATTGCAATGGTTATTTATCCGATTTTGGCAACCGCTATGGGGCTTGATGAACGCTCGATCGGGATATTTTTGGGGGCAACCATTCACGATGTCGCCCAGGTCGTGGGTGCTGGATTTTCGGTATCTGATGCAGCTGGTGAAACTGCAACTTTGATCAAGTTGTTCCGCGTTGCCATGCTGGCCCCCGTTGTTGTGATTGCAACGATGGTGGTGCGTGCCTATGTCCCATCGTCCACAGACGGCGGCAGCCGTCCGCCGATTTTACCAGTGTTTGTAATTGGATTTATCCTGTTGGCCGCACTTAATTCAGCGGTTGCATTGCCTGCCGCATTTACGGATTGGGCTGGTGCGGTGTCTCGGTGGGCGCTGTTGACATCGATTGCCGCTGTTGGGATGAAAACATCGTTGCGTGATGTGGCGCAGGTTGGGGGCGCTGCGATTGCATTGATTGTGGCCGAAACCATATTCTTGGCGTTATTTGTCACAGCTGGATTGGCGATTTTGCCAACCTAAACAGTGACCCGCTTGGGAATATCCGGCCATCGCCCTATCTGAATATCAAAGGAGACCAAGATGTTCAGATTTTGGCGTTTTAAAAACTGTATGATGGCGTTGTTTATTGGCCTGTGGTGCGTTGGACCTGTCGTTGGCCAGACGATCACCCTACAACAGCTAGATCCATCGCAGTACAATGTTATATTTATGCGTCATGCCTTGGCCCCTGGGTTTGGGGACCCTGATAATTTCGATGTGACGGATTGCGCAACGCAGCGAAACCTGGATGATCAGGGCAGTGCGCAGGCCCGTGAAATTGGTCAGGCGTTTGCCCAAGCGGATGTAGCAATTGATCAGATTTATTCCAGCCAATGGTGCCGTTGTCAGGACACCGCGCGGTTGTTGGAAATGGGGGCACATGTCCCCTTTACCGGACTAAATTCGTTTTTCCAAAACCACGCCCCGCGCGATGCGACATTGGCGATGTTGCGTCAAAAATTACAACAGCTGCCAAAAGATCGGGTGACGCTGATGGTGACGCATCAGGTGGTGATTAATGCCATCACGGGCCGCTCTGTCCCATCAGGGGGCGTGGTGGCCTATGACACCCGAACGGGGCTGTCCCAACCACTGACGCTGCGCTGATCCGTATTCTATGGCGATCCCGTTCGTGTCGGTGTCATGCTGCGGACAGTTTCGATTGGGTGTGCAACTTGGGAATGGCTTGATTATGGGCCTTCAGGCACAGCGTCAGACATGCGCATTGCCCGTTGGGGACGAAAAAATGCGATTGCGTCATTTGGGATCTTGCCAAATGAATTGTTTTTATGATTAATCGCGCCATGGTCACGCGATGGCGTCGCTGTGATCCTCTCACCTACATTGACCTCCTGTACGCCGGGAACGTTTTTAATGGTCGATGCGGTGATATCCTGTTTGTCCGCTCGGCCTGATAGGAGTGAACTATGAACCGTCCTCAGTTTTATCGTTTTCACCAAGGTGAAAAAATATTGCCATTTTCCAATGCGGAATATGAACAGCGTTTGGCTGGTCTGCGCAAATCTATGGCATCCCGTGGCGTAGATGCATGTGTTTTTACATCTATGCACAATATTTCGTATTATTCGGGATTTTTATATTGTGCCTTTGGTCGGCCCTATGCCTTGGTTGTCACGCCAGAGACATCCGTGACCATCAGCGCAGGTATTGATGCGGCGCAGCCGTGGCGGCGTGGATATGGCGACAACATCACCTATACCGATTGGCAGCGCAACAATTACTGGGTTGCGATCAAATCTGTTACTGGCTCAGGTCGGGTGATCGGTGTTGAAAATGATCACATGACATTGGCATCACAGGGTTTGATGAACGAATATCTGGCACCGTCACAGGTGGTTGATATTGCACCGGACACGATGCGTCAGCGGATGCACAAATCAGCGGCAGAAATCGATTTGATCCGCGCCGGTGCCAACACGGCCGATGTGGGCGGCTATGCCATTCGTGATGCCATCAAAGAGGGCGCGCGCGAAATCGATGTGGCCATGGCAGGCCGCGATGCGATGGAGTTGGAAATTGCGCGTCGGTTCCCTGACGCTGAATATCGCGATACATGGGTATGGTTCCAGTCGGGGATCAACACCGATGGGGCGCACAACCCCGTGACATCGCGCAAATTGCAGCGTGGTGATATCCTTAGCCTGAATACATTCCCGATGATTTCAGGATATTACACCGCATTAGAACGGACATTGTTTGTGGGCGAGGTCGATGATGCATCGTTGCGCGTATGGCAGGCAAACGTCGATGCGCATGAATATGGAATGAGCCTGCTGAAACCGGGTGTCAGCTGTGCTGATGTCACCCATAAAATCAACGAATTTTTCCAAGAACGCGATTTGCTGCAATATCGCACATTTGGATATGGACATTCGTTCGGGGTGCTTAGCCACTATTATGGTCGCGAAGCCGGATTGGAATTGCGCGAAGATATCGACACTGTTTTGGAACCCGGCATGGTGATTTCAATGGAACCCATGCTGACGATTCCTGACGGTCAACCTGGCGCAGGTGGGTATCGTGAACATGATATTTTGGTCATCACCGAAGATGGCAATGAAAATATCACAGGCTATCCCTATGGTCCCGAACATAATGTGATCGGCTAATTCGGTCGAATTGTCTGATTTAAGACCTCATATGGCCTTGGGGGTGTCCAAGGCCATACGCTGAGAAACGATATCGTTTCTGAACAATTTTGAAACTGCGTTCGCTTGGGCCGCGCCTAGGCCCAATCTGGCGTCGATGTGGTATCGGCTTTCAGCCTAGATCCAATATCATTCCCATCTTGGCGGATAAAACCGCGTGTCATCAGGTGGAATGAACCAAAGCGTCTGTCAACACAGTGGCGCGCGAATGACAATTTGCAAAACGGTTATACGGCGCGTTGGCAGTGGATATCAGTTGGCTTGGACCATATCCGCCAAATCCATGATTTGGTGGGCAATGTCGTTGGTCACAGACACCTGTTCCTGTGTGGCGGTCGCAATCGAATCCGTATCGCCCTGCAATGCGCCAATTTTTTGATCATCTGATCCGTGTTGCCCGAGATTTTGGCAGAAATATCTTGGATCGTTTCAATTTCCTTGGCGATGGTTTGGGTGAAATTTGTAGCGCTGTTGGCTAGATTTTTTACCTCGCCGGCGACGACGGCGAACCTTTTGCCTGCTTCGCCTGCACGTGCGGCCTCAACCGCGGCGTTCAGCGCCAACAGGTTAATTTGGTCGGCAATCGTATATACGAATTCCACGGTCTGGGCCATGGTTTCTGATGATGCGATCAGTTGCTCGACAATATCTTTGGTACCTGTTGCAGAGTGGACCAAAGCCTCTGCGCCATCGCGCGCTACCTGAACGGACGCGGATATATCGGCAATGGCTGAATTCATTTCTTCGACTGCGGCAGATGTGGCTTGGGCGATTTCCGCGGTTGTTTCGCGGTTTGCGACCTCGGTTGTAATGTCAGTTGCATGTTTGGTCACACCGACGACATTGCCCTGCAAATCATAGTCTGCGTTATAGGATGCGTTCAGGTAAATCGCCTGTCCATTTTTTGCCAGCCGCTTGAAATTGCCCGTCTTGGATACGCCCTTGCCCAGGTCAGACCAAAACCGTTTGTAATCTGCACTTTCGGTATAGGTGTTTTCGCAAAATATGCGGTGATGCCGGCCCACAATATCGTTTAGGTCATAACCTGTGACATCCAGAAATGTCTGATTTGCGTCCTTAATGGTGCCATCGGGGGTAAAGGAAATAACGGCCTGCGTTCTGGCAATCGCTTCGTTTCGTTTGCGTGTTGGAATGCTGATATCAACGGCATATTTTATGACGCCGACGACGCTACCTGCGTCATTTTTGATTGGGTTGTAGGTTGCTTGGATGTAAACGCTCTGCCCATTTTTTGTCAGCCTTGTATAGGTTCCCGACTGAAATTCACCGGCCTGTAGATTCGACCAAAATTCGGCGTATTCGTGGGATTGAACATAGGTTGGGTCACAAAAAATCCGATGATGTTGCCCTACAATTTCGTTTTGCTGATACCCAAGTGTTTGCAGAAAATTGGTATTTGCTTGCAAGATGGTGCCATCAGGGCTGAATGAAATAACAGCTTGGCTTTTATCTAGGGCTTTGATGACATCGGTGTCCGCAAAGGCGGAAAACTGTGATTTCTGGGTCTTGCGGCCGAACATTGCTGGATCCTTTTAAATTCGTATAATCCCAAAAACGGCAAAAGGTCCGTTTTTTATAGGTTTCTACGATTAAAAGTATAAAAATTACCAATATGACACATTTTTGGGGCGATGTGCCATGAGCTTATTTAATAACTTAATGATATCATTATTATATAAAAATATAATTTTTAATTATTCTAAAACGCACTACTTTATGCATACAGTTCAAAACAGAACTGAACACATTTTCACACGTCTAAGACGGAGGAATTTATGGACGGAAATAATTCAGATATGTCGGGCAAATGCCCGGTGATGCACGGCGCAAATTCGACCAATCAAAAAAATGTTATGGATTGGTGGCCGAATGCGCTGAACCTAGAAATCTTGCACCAGCATGATCGCAAGACAAACCCAATGGGCGCTGATTTCAACTATCGCGACGCATTAGAGAAATTGGACGTAGATGCGCTTAAGGCGGATTTGACCGCTTTGATGACAGACAGCCAAGATTGGTGGCCTGCGGACTGGGGCCACTATGGCGGATTGATGATCCGTATGGCGTGGCACGCTGCTGGATCATATCGGACCACCGACGGACGTGGTGGCGCCAATACTGGCAACCAACGTTTTGCGCCTTTGAACAGCTGGCCTGACAATGGCAACCTAGACAAAGCACGTCGTTTGCTGTGGCCGATCAAACAGAAATATGGCAATTCCGTATCATGGGCAGACCTGTTCATTTTGGCAGGCAATGTGGCCTATGAATCCATGGGCTTCAAAACCTTTGGTTTTGCATTCGGTCGCGAAGACATCTGGCATCCTGAAAATGATATTTACTGGGGCGCCGAGAAAGAGTGGCTGGGATCTGGCCGCTATGACGAAAGCCGCGACGCCGACACATTGGAAAACCCGCTGGCCGCAGTGCAAATGGGCCTGATCTATGTGAACCCCGAGGGTGTGAACGGTGTATTGGATCCGTTGAAAACTGCGCGCGACATGCGCGTGACCTTTGCTCGGATGGCGATGAACGACGAAGAAACCGTAGCCCTGACTGCCGGTGGCCACACCGTTGGTAAAGCACATGGTAACGGCAACCCCGCCGATTTGGGACCAGAGCCCGAAGGCGCGGACGTTCACGAACAGGGCCTAGGCTGGATGAACCACGTATCGCGTGGCGTTGGCCGTGATACCGTCACCAGTGGCGTCGAAGGTGCGTGGACCACAAACCCAACCAAGTGGGACAATGGGTATTTTGAACTGCTGTTCAAATATGATTGGGAAAAATCCAAATCACCCGCTGGTGCAAACCTGTGGCACCCCATCAACATCGCAGAAGAGGACATGCCCGTTGATGTAGAGGATCCATCTATCCGCTGCATGCCAATGATGACAGATGCGGACATGGCGCTGAAAATCGATCCAGAATATCGCAAGATTTCGGAACGCTTTATGGCTGATCCTGCGGCATTTGATGATGCCTTTGCCCGTGCATGGTTCAAACTGACCCACCGCGATATGGGCCCCAAGGCGCGTTATTTCGGACCAGAAGTTCCCGAAGAAGAGCTGATCTGGCAAGATCCAGTTCCCGCAGGATCCACCGGTTATGATGTCGACGCGTTGAAAGCAAAAATCGCGGATAGTGGTTTGAGCGTTTCAGAACTGGTCGCAACTGCATGGGACAGCGCGCGTACATTCCGTGGGTCTGATTTCCGTGGCGGTGCCAATGGTGCGCGCATTCGTTTGGCCCCACAGAAAGATTGGGCAGGCAATGAACCTGACCGTCTGGCCAAGGTTTTGTCCGTGCTAGAACCGCTGGCAGCAGCGGTGGGCGCATCCATTGCCGATACAATTGTGTTGGCGGGTAACGTCGGTGTGGAAATGGCGGCCAAAGCGGCTGGCCACGATCTGACATTGCCATTCATGGCGGGGCGCGGTGACGCAACACAGGAACAGACAGATGTCGCATCCTTTGACGTGTTGGAACCTGTCGCGGATGGTTTCCGCAACTGGCAAAAACAGGACTACGCTGTTAGCGCCGAGGAAATGATGCTGGATCGTGCACAGTTGATGGGGCTGACCGCCCCTGAGATGACCGTTTTGGTCGGTGGCATGCGCGCTATGGGCACCAACCACGGTGACACAGCACACGGCGTCTTTACCGATCGCAAAGGTCAGTTGACCAACGATTTCTTTGTGAACCTTACAGACATGGCCTATACATGGGTTCCTGTCGACGGTGGCACATACAACATCGTTGATCGTGCGTCGGGTGATGTGAAATGGACGGCGACACGTGCGGATTTGGTCTTTGGGTCGAATTCTGTTCTGCGCGCCTATTCCGAGCTTTATGCGCAAAACGATTCATCGGCCAAGTTCGTGGCGGATTTCGCCGCTGCTTGGACCAAAGTGATGAACGCCGATCGTTTCGACGCGTAAATCAATCATTGAAACGCAAAACAGGCCGATTATTCGGCCTGTTTTTTATTTCTGTTGTAATGGTTAAATCGATCCGCAGGATGATTTCGTGGGGTTATTCGATGACGCGGCCGCGTGATTTGCCGATGGCCCAGAACACACTGGCCAAATACACCAAATCAACAGCCACCATCAGCATCCACAAATGCGCCACAAACATCCCAATCCCGATCACCACGGCAACCATCGCCAAGCTGACCAGTTTGCGTGGCACGCGGATGGATTTCGGTGAAAACGTCTTGATTTGTGAAATCATTAAAAATCCAACAAACCCTAACCATAGGGCAACCAGCATCGGATATTCCGTGATATCGATTGTGTCAGACATATATAAAAACACTGGGAACAGTCCCAACATTGCACCCGCTGGTGCCGGCACCCCAGTGAAATGACGCGATGTTTCTTCTGTCGGTTTAGCGCGCGCCACGTTGAAACGGGCCAAGCGTAGACAGGCCGATGTGATATAAACCAGCACAAAAATCCATGCCACGCCGGTTTCGCCACGCAAAAATACTTCGTAGACCAATAAACCAGGGGCGACACCGAAACACAAAAAATCAGACAGGCTGTCCAATTCCGCCCCGAAATCGGATGCCGCATTCAAACGACGGGCCAGCAGCCCATCCAAGCCATCCATGATTCCGGAAATCAAAATCAGGATTACTGCGATTTCAAATTTCTGTTCTATCGCATAGCGAATGGATGTGATCCCCAAACACATGCCCGAAATCGTCGCAAGGTTTGGCAACAACATATAAAAGGGGATACGTTCGCGTGATTGGGGGTCTTGGGCCATGTGGTTATTCCGACACTGGAGGTAATTCAGCGATAACCGTTTCGCCTGCAATCATTGTTTGACCGATCGCAACCTTACAGACTGCGCCTTCGGGCAGGTAAATGTCCAAACGTGACCCAAATCTGATCAAACCAAAACGCTCTGCGCGGCCTAAATAATCGCCCTCTTTTGACCAGCATAGGATACGGCGCGCAACCAGTCCGGCAATCTGAACGACGCCGTATTTGCGGCCATCGGGCAATTCCACGGTGATACCATTGCGTTCGTTGTCTTTGGATGCTTTGTCCAGCGATGCGTTGAAAAATTTACCGGGGCGATAGGCCACTTTGGTAATTGTACCGGCTGTGGGCACGCGGTTTACGTGGCAATTGAACACAGACATAAACACCGACACGCGCAGCATTGGTTCGTCGCCCAATTCCAATTCGGCAGGGGGAACGG
>Ga0255772_10005470_pt1 | contig 11756 bp, 4 predicted proteins | sample 071ome_34_FD_179970 | JGI IMG/M metagenome (GOLD analysis project Ga0255772, IMG submission 179970) | Coastal salt marsh microbial communities from the Groves Creek Marsh, Skidaway Island, Georgia - 071411BT metaG (version 2) | ecosystem: Environmental > Aquatic > Marine > Intertidal zone > Salt... | reverse complement strand
ACAGATATTTGCCATCCGGACTCCACTGAGGATTGCCGGCCGAAGTCTCTGTGGCAGTCATGGGCACCGGTTCGCCGCCTTCGGTAGGCACCACCCAAAGCTGGGATTTTGACTTGTCTTCCTCCATATCCCGGGCCCGCACAGCGTATACCACCCACTCACCTTCCGGGCTGACCACCGGGCCGGAGACTGACTTCATGGTCATTAAATCTTCGATACTTAGCCTTTGCAGCTCTTGCGCTAAACTCGTCAACGGAAAAATCAACAGTGCAAAAGTTTTCAACCACGTCAGAAGTAAAGAAGTTAATCTCATGATACTGAAGCCTCCGCCAGATAGTGTGTTCTTACGTTCAATCGCTTATCACATGAATTGAGCACCGAGACGATACCGCCCGCATGTAAAACGCCCATCCAATTCATGCGCTTAATGGTAAAGAGTCTGCAAAATGAGCGGCTTCCCGTCAAAGCTTTTAGCGAGTGAACTTTGCGCTTTTTACGATAATACTGCTGAGCCGAGCTAACTAGAAGAAACAGGACACTCAGATCAACATTTAAAAATCTCCAAGCCCCTGAAGAAAGTCTGTCCTTTCGAAACAGTGCAGTAATTTAAGATGGAAGAATCAACCCGCTATCTAAACTAAAATATCCCGTTTGAGCCCGTCCGCCATTGCGAATTACTTAATTCACTCAAGCGTTAAAGCGATTAGAAATATAGAAGCTCACGATTCAACCTATCTAGTACAAATAATTGTTTCAGAAACGCTTGAGGAAGCTATAACCGATTGCATAGGCTAAGCTGGATCAGGACACATTAAAGGTGCCGGACTCACCACAGACAGCACGAGATTTCTCGCGACGGAGTACACACCTAGGTGAGCGATCCAATCTCGTAGAATTGAGATCTAGAAATGAAAATGACGCTACGAAGGAGCAACACGCCCCTTCGTAGCTGTCAATAGATAATAGAGATCAGAAACTGTGTCTCAAAGATGCAGTGAACATCCTGCCATTGACCGAGTAAAACTCAAGAGCAGCCCTTGATGTCGTTGAGTTCCAGCCCTGATTGCGTTCAATTACCGGATCTTCATCCGTGATATTTCTGACGCCCAGAGAAATGATGGAACCAAAGGGTGCTTGCCAGGTAGCGTTCAGTCCATGTGTATCCCACGATTCATAGAAGTACTGCTGATTAGAATGCTCGTCGATCCACGCGTAGTCATAACTCAATGTCAGATCGTTAAGCGAGTACCTCAAAGTAAAGTTAGCCCGGTTTTCAGGCTGACCTGGAAGGCCCGCTCCTACATTGGGATCCGGCCCTATAACCGGCAGGATAGACGATATATTTCTGATATTGGAGAGGTTTCCGATCAGAGTGAACGCCCCGAAGTCGGTATTTAAGTCGTACCGGCCGCGTATATCAAGACCTTCGTACTCTATAGTTGCGAGATTGGCAAAGACATTGACTAATCCGCAATCTGGGACTTTCAAACCAGAACCTTCGCATCGAGTTATTGCACCGGGTACTCCATTTTCAGCAGGTGCTCTGTTTATTTTCACGCCCGATGGAAGCGCACCAAGCTGTTCGAGTTCAAAAAGAGTGGTTTCGCCAACAGACGTGATACCGTCGGTAAGCTCAATATTCCACCAGTCAGCACTCAGGGTAAGGCCCTCAATTGGATTCACTATCAACCCTAGATTCCATGACTGCGACTCCTCAGCTTGTAAATCTGGGTTACCTCCAGTGAAAGTCTCGATCTGGGAGTTGGGACAATCGTCATCAGAAATTCCCTGTGCGCGACACCGGGTGATGTCAGCAGTAGATTCAAAACTCTGCGCTGGAAATTGATACATACTAGTCAAGTTAGGAGCCTTGAATCCTTCTCCTAGTGACCCTCTGAGGGTCAAGTAATCGGTCACCACATATCTTACGGACATCTGTGGAGAAAATTCTGACCCAAAGTCATTATAGTCATCGTACCGGCCAGCAATGTTTACGCTTAGGTTTTCCAACAAAGGAACATTGACCTCAGCGAACAGCGCATCCCGGCTTCTGCCGCCACCTGAACTGTTTCCAGCAGACCCGATCACGTTTCCGGCTTCTCTGTAAGAATCGTACTTATCACCATAATTTTCCCGAGCAGATTCCAATCCCGCGGCCCAACCAATATTACCGCCTGCCAACGAGAACGCCTCTAGCTCTCCGTCGAACGTTGCACCCCAACCTTCCCATACTGCAAAGATATCGCGAAAGATGTCTGCGCGACTCTGAAGTATAGCGTCGGCGTTTGAGGGGTCAAAAGGATCGGCAACGTTGTATTCATCGTCTGCGACAAGATCTGAAATGATGCTTGAAAGAATATAGTTTCTTCCCTGATCCAGTGCGGTGAACCGATAGTCGCGGTAGTAGGCTTCAAAATTAACATCGCCGTTCAAAACAGTGCCTCTCAAACCCATGGTGGTATCGATTTCTCGAGAGCTGCGGCTGTCATCTCGCGTTCCATGACCCACGAACCTATGGTAGAGAATTGCATCTTGGCCGAGTGTGTTTTGAGATGATGCAGAGCTGAAGAAAAAACCACCAATTGCCGGGGCAAAACGTCCACCACTGTCAACTGATACGAACCGATTCTCGACGAATGCTTCAATGTTGTCAGTGAGCTCATATTTAGCGCTTGTATACGTTGCCCTTCTCTCTAGGCCCGCGTTCTGCCATGAGAAATCGCCATATCCGAAGCCACAGCCTGTTCCAGGGACTCCAAAAGGATTATCTACCACCAGGAGACCGGGATTGTCACAATTACCAGGGTAGCCCAGAGCCTGAGAAAAATTAAGCGCAAACAAGGAGTTTCCGCCACCGTTGATACCTTGGACGTCTGCTGAACCATCTAGCGGGTTGCCATTAGGTCCTGAATTACCCTTCACCTGGACGTTAGAGTAGTCTCTGTCTCTGTCATAAACGGGCAGTCTTTGGTACCACTCTCCCGAAAAAATTAAGCTTCCTCTATCGAATGAAGTACCAAAAGAAAAGCTCAATGAGTCTGTATTCGCACTATCCCGACTTGGGCGGGCTCCTCCCAAAGAGACTTCCGCGCCCGTCCAATCGTCCTTCATAATGATGTTGATCGCACCGCCTATCGCATCAGCACCGTAGACCGCGGAAGCACTATCCGTTAGGACTTCAATACGATCAACAGCGGCCAGCGGCATGGTATTCATATCTACAGCCGAGGTACCGGTCCAAGGGTTACCGGGAACGCGCCTGCCGTTAACCAGAACCGCGGTTCGGTCCGCTCCGATACCTTTCAGGCTGACCAGCGCCACACCACCAAAAGAACTACCGGACTGTTGGGTGTAGGATCCTAGAGTGTTAAAGGAACTCTCTCGAAGGGCATCCGTGACACTGTCCACGCCGCTGAGTTGAAGGTCCTCTATCGCCAGCGAAGAAATTGGACGGGGGGCATCGGAAACGAGCCCTCTGATCCTGGATCCAGTTACCACAACTGTTTCTATGTTGGATTCCTGTGCGAGAACCAGCGCGGGCTGGCTGAGCAGAGCTGGTGCAACCGCCACAGCTAACGCCACTGCGTTACGGATGTTACTCACCCGCCTCTGGCTAAAATGTGCTATTTTCATGGGATCTCCCTGTATAGTTGTCTTATCTTTTAGTCATGACCACCCGACTGGCTGCTCAGGGTTATCAATAAACCCGTCAATCGCACCTGTCGACCTGTGACGCGCCGCGCCACGGTGCTTACACCAATTTCGGATATGAAGGATAGATACGCCAAAACGAACGTTTTGGCCTTACTTGGCATACCGATATCGAGGGCCGAGACTAAAAACGGGCAGGATTCTACCTGATCTGGCAGGAAATACTACCGTTTAGTCAAAATCTTTGGTGCTGCACTGACGCGGGCACCGCAATATTAAGGGCTATCGGCGTTTTTAGGGCAGATATGGGGTAATTTTTTAAATAAAAACAGAGGGTTGGACGCAAAACCCAGTCCCTCCGACTGCAGCCTGAAAGCCTGAAGGCTGCTCGAATCGCGACTTTGGGGCCAGAAGCCGGCACGGTCAGCATCCGGAGCTCCCGTATACAGGCCATACCGGGTACAGACTAAACCTGATGCAGGCCACACCTATTATGGGTCATACCTTTTACAGGCAATGCCGTTTTTTAGGTCATACAGCGCCAGAGATGAGTCCGGCGGCCCGCGTAAGCGCCAGCCGGGCTCTCACTGCTCAACGATGGCCTGCGAAGCCAGCACCTGGAAATCCTGGCGGATATTCAGGTGATTGTAGGGTCGCACCTGGGTCATCAGGATTCCCACCAGCTCGTTCTCGCGATCAATCCATGAGAGCGTACAGTAGGCGCCACCCCAGTAGACGGACCCTTCGGTCATGGGGGAAGCGGCCTCGCCGCGGTCTTCCAGCACCGCCCAGCCCAGACCAAAGCCCATACCGGGACCCGGTAACCAAAGCGCCAGATCGCCGGTATGGTTCTCCATCATCAGATCCAGAGTATTAGGCGACAGCAGGCGCACACCGTCGAGTTCGCCGCCGTTCATCATTGCCTGCTGAAAACGCAGATAGTCGTGCGCAGTCGATACCAGACCGCCGGCGCCCTTGAACACCTGCTTATTTTCGCTGGCAATCCAGCGACTGGCGTCAGTGCCCGGATCCTGCAGCACGATTCTGTTGTCCTCCGGCCCCGGGGCGTACTGCGACATCAGCCGTCCGCCTTTGTCATCGTCCATGTAAAAATGCGTATCGTTCATGCCAAGTGGTTCAAAGATACGCTCCCGGAAGAACTCATCAAGGGTCTGACCCGAAATCACTTCCACCAGCCTGCCCACCACATCAGTGGCGTTAGAGTACTGCCACTGCTCCCCCGGCTGGTAGTTCAGCGGCAGTGCCGCGATGCGGGCGATGTAATCCTCAAGCGTGTCATCAGGCCGCGCGCTGATCACCGACTGATAGTAAGGCACATTCCCACGATAGCTGTTCGCTAATCCTGCTGTATGGGTCAGCATATTACGAATCGTCGACGGTCGGTTGACCGGCACGAGACCCCCGGTTTCTCCGCTTGCGTCGCTGGTCGTTGAGACACGCTGGTCGGCGAATTCTGGGATGAATTTACTCACCGGATCGCGCAGCTGAAAATGTCCCTCTTCCCAAAGCATCATTAGCGCAACAGATGTAATTGGCTTGGTCATCGATGCAATCCTAAAAATCGCATCTGGCCTCATGGGCTTGCCACTCTCCACATCCATAAAACCTTGAGACTCAAAGTGGACTACCTTACCGCGGCGAGCAACCAGGGTCACAACTCCCGGAACTAGTTCAGCATCGATATACCTCTGCATTGCGGGACCGATGCGGGCAAGGCGCTCAGACGACATGCCCACTGACTCAGGTGAGGACTGGGGCAAGCCAGGGTATACATCTTGCGCATACACAGAAATCACACTGCCGATAAGAAGCGTCAGACCCAGAATAGAATTAATCAGGTTTCGTATACCAAACTTATAAGGCATCAAGTTCTCTCCAAATAGATTAACTAGTCGCAGCATGAATATTTCCGGCGTAGCTCCAGTCTAGCTCTCTTCCCACGCTTGTGAAAAGATTTTCACTTGATAATTCATGGCGATGCTACTGTCTCAGTGACTCGTTATCGTTGCCCAATGACACAATAAAATCAGCACCGCAGTGACTATTGAGAAGATGTATCTACAGTCAAAAAAAAGCCCGCAATGTCGCGGGCTTTTTTGTAATAAAACTCGGACCTGCTCCTTAGAGAGAGTAAGACAACCCAAGGAAGAAGGTACGACCCCTAGGGCCAACAGGCCAAGCCGTCTGGGTAGAGAATGGTTCCTCATCCCACAGATTGTTGATGCCGCCGAACACGCTCAAACCGTCATTCCACTGATAGCGAGCGTTCAGGTCAGATATTAGGACGCGGTGAAAGAATCCCGCACTCCCGTAAAGCGGATCCAGGCCGGCAATACCGCGAACCTCTTCCACCTCAGCAACTGCCTGCTTACCCTGATAGATCGTCTGCAAACCCACTCTGATGGGGCCTCGATTCCAGCTCAGACCAAGCGAACCAAAGAGGCGAGGCCGCTGAAGTTCCATGATTTCAGGATCGACATCGCTTTGGTCCAGTGGATTGAAGAACCGATCAAGACGCTCTTGACGGGACCCCTGCAAGCGCACGCCGAAGTCGTTCTCACCCACAGAGAAACTATAGCTCGCCGCGAAGTCCAGTCCCCGCGCCTCAAGCTTCGCAAAGTTGATTTGTCCGGTTTCGAGGAAATTCAATCCGCCATCTGCTCGCCGTGTAAAGGCGTTACAGAAACCGAGATTCGGGTAAGAAGCTGAATCGAAACAACCCTCAAGAATGTCACCAGAATCAACGGCCGAAATAGCATCCGTAATTTCTACGTCCCAGTAATCAACAGTGATGCTCAGACCTTCGATCAACTCGGGTCGGTACACAAAGCCCAGTGTTACGGTGTCTGCAGTCTCGACATCAAGCGCTGGATTTCCGCCCGACACACCCGCAAATCGAGCAGTGAGGGGATTAGTCCAAGCATAGTTACCGTCAGCATCGACGATCGAAGATAACGGCAGTCCATTCGCTTGAAGTGCTGCTATGCAGTTAGCTTCCCGATTAGCTGTGCCAGCCGCGACGTTATTGGGGTCGCATGGGTCGGCGTTCGCCGCCACAGTGATCGGCAACTTGGGGTCAAACAACTCAGAGATGTTTGGCGCCCTCACCGCCTGCGAGATAGTTCCTCGGAGGCTCAGCTCAGAAGTCGGCGCCCAGGTCGCTCCAAATTTCCAGGTCGTGGCATCACCCAGCGTTGAGTAATTTGCAACACGAGCCGCGCCGTCGATGGTCAATTCCTCTGCAAGCGCCCGGCCACGGAGAATGGGCAATCTGACTTCAAGGAAGGCATCAGTCACATCATACTCACCCATGGTGTTGTATTGCTGTGAGTTATCGTAGTCGATTACAGTGAACAGCCACGGGCTGACTTCACTAACTTTCTGCCCGGCTGTGAAAGGTGTGCCCGGAGGCAGTATGCCCAGATCGAGCGGGTCAAGCATGTTCAGGCTAGACTCTTCTCGATACTCGATACCAGTTGCGTAACCAATCGGACCATCCAACAGCCTGTCAGCAAACTCAAACTGACCCACCAGGGTCGCGTTGACCACAGTCTGATCGAGCTCGAGACTTCGCTGAACCGGCATGGTAATGAAGTTCTGCGCCTCAGCGCTCACCGAGTAAACGCCAAATGGATTCAGCGGCTTACACTGACCATCACCCGGGGTGAAGGTGTAGTAGGTATTACTGTAGTAGTCACCGTCGGCGTAGCCGTTGGAGCCAGCAAAGTAGTCAATCTCATAGTATGCGTTGGGATCGATGTCCGACCGGCACACGATATTTCCGCTGCTGTCTTTTACTGCATCAAAAGCTGCAAAGGTTCTGTCCAGAACGGTCGTGGTAGCATTTTCCGTGTTTGTGAACTGGCCGTGGTTGACCGACACTTCTAAGGCGTGATCAGGCGACATTTCCCACTCAAACCCACCAACGAAACGCATGGTCTCCCGGTTGAAGGTACTCGGGTTGTTGTCGCTGAAATCCCATGGATCTTGGGTTAGGAGCAGGTAACCGGTCTGGTCAGCTACAGGCTGAAGCTGCGCAGGAATGTAGGGATTGTCAGGCTGGATCCAAAGCGTGTCGTAGAAGCCGTCACCTTCAGAGAATGTCTCAGACTCTGCTTCAACATACTTGCCCTCAAAGAATACATTAAATGTGTCTGTGAGATCGTAGTTGGCATTGAGATTGAAAACCGCCCTCTCAGTCTGCGGGAACAAAGAGCTCCGGTTCCCAGCACCCGCTAGGCCACCATCGCCGCCTTGACTCCACAAGGTGCCTAGCACCGTGCCATCCTGATTAACTCGAACAGAACCGTCAGGATTAGTAATCCAGCATCCGGCAAGATAGCCCACTCGACCGCCTTCAGATTCCTGACAGTCAGCGATTCCGTTGTTGTTGATATCTACGTAAGTCGTAGACCTCCCTCCAAAACTTGGAGCGATCGACCCAGCTTGAGACGTCAACCAGAAAGTGGGGTTTTCAACGATAGCTCTCGGCGGAGCGTTGGGGTCTGTAGATGGGTTAGCCCGCGGCCCAACGGAAGCGATGCCGTTGTCTTTAGCCCAGTCACGTTCGCCGTAAAGTAGGCCCTCATCAGTTTCCAAGCTTAGTGAAACCGCAACGTTTCCGCGATCATCATCAAAGTTCATGCCCCAGGTTGCATCAACCACAGTCGTTTGAGCTTCACCGCGCTCGGGAATGCCCTGCTGCACATCAACTTGAAAGCCTTCGAAATCATCTCTCAGGATGAAATTCACAACACCGGTCACCGCATCAGCACCATAGATCGCCGATGCGCCACCCGTCGTTACTTCTACGCTCCTCACTAATGCACGAGGAATAGTTCCGGTGTCGACAGCCTGAGAGCCTCTGAATCCAGCCACATGACGTCGTCCATTTACAAGAGTCAACGTCCGATCACCTCCGAGACCGCGAAGGTTCAGACTGTTCGCTCCGGTAGCTGAATTCTCAGCGGTAAGGGACGAAACCAGAGCTGGGATGTCGGCTACGATATCGGCAATGTTGATTTCACCGGAATTTTGAATATCTTCAGCACTCAGTGATTGCACGGGCACGGAGGACACTAGGTTGGGGTCTGCGGGGATGCGCGATCCAGTGACGACGATCTCATCAATGTCGCCTGACTGCGCAAGAGAGGTCGATGGCAACATAAATGTGCCAGTTACCGCCAGACAAATTGCAGCTGAGAGCACCTTCGGCGCAAACATCTCAGGCTTTTTGTGGGTAGATCCAAGATATGTATTTTTCATGTGGGTTTCCTGCTGATAGTCAGAAAAAATTCAAGCCGAGGCAAATTCAGCCCATAAAACTCTGTGTTTTTTAATCAAATAGCCAGCTAGTATATAACAAAAACAGCTGAAAATGCTCATGATTTGTACCTCGAGAGTGGCACTAACGCCCCATGCCGGTGCATTTGATCGATGGTCGGCGCTAATTATTGGCAAAATTCAGCGTTTCGGCTAGGAGCCCTGTGCTAATGCAATCCCAATGCCAACCTCTCACTGCGCGATTAGCCCTTGGTTGTTGATCTAATTTCCATTTCTCCAAAATTAACGGCGGGTAAATTCGCAGAAGGCACAGATTTTGCTGCAAGCGGATCAATGCGGGCTATTCTCAGAGATCTGTCACAAAGCCATTCCAAGGGTAACTTCACTTTCTGATAGCGCGCGATTCGTCTTAAATCGCACCTAAATTACATTCGTTAGGACATGTATCCAGCTTCGACGACGTTAGAGATGCAAAGAAATCTAGAACAACACAGGCCAAAGAGATGGAATCTAAAATATTCGTGATTCATGAAAACAGTGATTGGACTGTGCGCCTACAAGAACGGCTAGAGGAGCTTAATTTACCATTTGAACTTTGGCATCTTGATGAGGGGCTGTTAGATCTCTCCAGCTCACCGCCCAGAGGGGTGTTCTACAGCAGGATGAGCGCATCGTCTCATACTCGACATCATCGCTATGCACCCGAGTTAGCGAGTGGTGTTCTGGCCTGGTTAGAACATCATGCGCGTACTGTCATAAACGGAAGCAGAGCTTTAAGCCTAGAGATCAGCAAGGTCAATCAGTATGTCTCGCTGAATGAGGCTGGTATTGCGACGCCGAAAACACTCGCAGCCGTAGGCAAGCACCAAATCGTGGAAGCAGCAAACAGAATCGGAGTTGAAAGCTTCATTACAAAACACAATAGAGCGGGTAAGGGACAGGGAGTTCAGCTCTTTAGGTCTGTTGAAGCATTACAAGACTATCTGCACGGCCCGAATTACGAAGAGCCGATAGATGGCATCACTTTGGTACAAGAATACATTCAAGCACCCACCCCTCACATCATCAGACACGAGTTTATCGATGGTAAATTTTTCTATGCAGTAAAGGTGGATACTTCGGAGGGGTTCGAATTATGCCCCGCCGATGCCTGCCCGACCGAAGATGCCTTCTGCCCCGCAGACGTTGCGGATAATGTAATCTCGCCAAAGTTCGAAATCCTAGCAGATTACCAGTCCATCGAGATTGATCGTTATGAAGCGTTTTTAAGCCAGAATAATATACAGGTGGCTGGGATAGAGTCGATCCAGGACGCGTCCGGACACACCTACACATACGACGTCAATACGAATACCAACTACAATAAGCGCGCCGAGGCTGCTGCAGGGAAATTCGGCATGTTAGAACTGGCACGCTACCTCGGCAGGATCTTGCAGCAGAACTGAGACTGAGTCTGCCCTGACGCTCTTGCCGGCAGTCGCTAGGGTGATACCACCGCTTTAATTACGCAGAATCAGTGAAAGTTGAAAAACGACACATAGAGCGCTAACACCATAGCGCACAACCCCACGCCCGCCGCCCGGGCCAGCGGCCAAGGTGTCATGTCCACAACATCAGATTCAATATACTCCCGTGGCTGCTCGCGCGGCGCGAGTCTTTGGATCACAAGCATCACACCGATCAGAATGAGAAAAACCAAACCCAGAAAATGATACTCATGCACTTCACCCAGCATCGCTCTGACCGGCACAACGAAGTAACCGCTGGCAACCAGCAGCGGGCCTAAAATCAGTCCAGTCTTTGCGGCAAGTGGCGGCATTCGAGGCGAAAGCATTGCGCACAGCACCACGGCGAGTATTGGCACGAAATAGATGCCATTCATCTGCTGCAGGTAGCCAAAAATACTCTCCTGTCCAATCAATAGGGGCGCAGTAGCCATTGAAAACACCGAAATGGCCCAGCCGAACAACTTACCTGCAAACACTGCCTCACGCTCCGAGGCTTGAGGCGCAAGCATCCCTTGATACAGACACAAACTGAACAAGGTGCAGGTGCTGTTGAGCGCCGAGTTATAACTCGAAAGGATCGCGCCCAGCATGGCCGCGGCAAAAAAACCCACCAGTCCGACGGGCAGCACCGCGTTCACTAATCGTCCATAAGCCTGATCAGCATGGGCTACACCAAGTTCCGGAAACATGACCCATGCAATCAGCCCAGGAAGCACAAGAAACAGCGGGCCAAATAACTTCAAAAGACCTGTCGTGAGCACCCCTTTCTGACCCTCGGCCAGAGATGCGGCCCCGAAGGTTCGCTGGATAATCTGCTGATTGCAGGTCCAATAGAAAAAATGCAGGAGTAGTACCCCGCTGAACACGGTCGAGAACGGCACAGAGCTCTCTGGCCCACCATTGGAACGGAGCCTGCCGGGATTCCCTTCCACGACCGCGCTTAATCCAGCCAACACGCTGCCCTCGCCCAGCACTGATAATCCGAACCAACTGACCATCAGCCCGCCACTTAGGAGCCCGACACTGTTGAGCGTGTCCGAGACTGCGACGCTCCTTAATCCCCCGAACAGGGCGTAACAAGTCCCAATCAACCCTACCAACCACACGACAGCCCACATCGTCACTGTTCTCGATTCGATGCCAAGCATCGTCTGGATATCCAGCATGCCAATCAGGCCGGTGGCACCGGTATAAAGGATGATGGGCAGGAGGATCAGCGCGTAGGCGCTCAGGAAAATCAACGTACAAATTGACTGGGTCTGGTGATCGAAACGCTTCGCCAGATACTCGGGC
>Ga0255772_10005462_pt1 | contig 11768 bp, 8 predicted proteins | sample 071ome_34_FD_179970 | JGI IMG/M metagenome (GOLD analysis project Ga0255772, IMG submission 179970) | Coastal salt marsh microbial communities from the Groves Creek Marsh, Skidaway Island, Georgia - 071411BT metaG (version 2) | ecosystem: Environmental > Aquatic > Marine > Intertidal zone > Salt... | reverse complement strand
CTTTGGACTATTCTTCCTATACGGGCCGAATGGCCATCGGACGCCTGCACCGCGGCACCTTGAAGGAAAACCAACCCGTTTGCGTAGTCAAGCGCGACGGCACGGTGACCAAATCCCGCATCAAAGAGTTGTACGTCTTTGACGGCCTAGGACGCACCCGCGTGGAGACCGTGAAGGCCGGCGAAATCTGCGCCTTCAACGGGGTAGAAGGATTTGAGATTGGCGATACCGTAGCCGACTACGAAAACCCCGAAGCACTTCCCCCCATTGCCATCGACGAGCCCACTATGAGCATGGTGTTCACGATTAACGACTCCCCCTTCTTTGGCAAGGAGGGCAAGTTTGTGACCTCGCGTCACTTGAAAGACCGCTTGGAAAAGGAATTGGAAAAGAACTTGGCGCTCCGCGTGGAGGCTACCGACTCTGCCGATACCTTCCGCGTGTTTGGCCGAGGCGTGTTGCACCTTTCGGTCCTGATCGAAACCATGCGCCGCGAAGGCTACGAATTGCAAATCGGCAATCCCCAGGTCATCATCAAGGAAATCGACGGCGTCAAATGTGAGCCTGTGGAGGAACTCGTGATCGACTTGCCCGAATCTATGAGCGGCACCGCCGTTGAAATGGCGACCCTCCGCAAAGGCGAAATGCTCAACATGTCCCCCAAAGGCGAGCGCATGATCTTGACCTTCCACATTCCTTCCCGCGGATTGATCGGCTTGCGCAACGCCTTGCTGACCTCCACGGCTGGTGAGGCCATCATGAACCACCGCTTCTTGGAATTCCAGCCCCTCAAAGGCGACTTGCCCAAGCGCAGCAACGGTTCCCTCGTTTCCATGGAGCAGGGCACCGCTATTGCTTACTCCATCGACCGCCTCCAAGACCGCGGCCGTTTCTTCATCGAACCCGGCGAAGAAATCTACGCGGGCCAAATCACCGGCGAGCACACGCGTGGTTCCGACTTGGAAGTTAACCTGACCAAGGGCAAGAAGCTCACGAACGTTCGTGCATCCGGCACCGACGAGAAGATGCGCATCGCCCCGGCCATCAAGCTGCGTTTGGAAGAAGCCTTGGAATACATCCAGAGCGACGAGCTCGTGGAAGTGACTCCCAAGAGCCTTCGTCTGCGCAAGATGAAGGTGAAGAAGGCCTGAGCGGTTCGCTTAAAAGGTTAAAGGGTTAAAGGGTTTAAGGGTTTAAGGGAGATAGTGTTATATGCCCTTGAACGCTTTAACCCTTTTACGCTTTAACCCTTTTACCCTTAAACCCTTTTACCCTTCTGCCCTTCCCGGGATTTTCCTAATTTCCCTTCGTGAACCACTTGATCAACACCCCGTCCATTCTGATTGCGCTAGCCGCGATTGTGATTGTCTCCTACTTGTTCAATTTATTGGCCAAGAAGACGCGCATACCCAGCGTGCTCATGCTTTTGGGCATGGGAATTTTATTCAATTTAGGCGGGCAATACGCGGCGCTTCCACAGCCGGATGTTCGTCCAGCGCTGGAGATTTTGGGTTCGGTCGGATTGATCATGATCGTCTTGGAAGCCGCGCTAGACTTGGAGCTGCGCCGGGAACACTCCGGCATGATTGGCCGAAGCTTGCTTCTCACCCTCCTGGAAATGGGTGCAACCACCTTCTTTCTGTCCGCCCTTTTTCACGTGGGCATGGACGCCCCATGGGACCGCGCCATCCTCTATGCGGTGCCCTTGAGCATCTTGAGTTCGGCCATCATCATTCCTTCGGTGGAGAACATGCGTCATGACCTCAAAGAGTTCATGATTTACCAGTCAACGTTTAGCGACATTTTGGGCATTATGCTCTTCTATTTCTTGGTGGAGGGCTTCGAAAATCCAGGGGGCAGCACCAGCGAATGGCTGCTTCAATTTGGCTGGTCGTTTGGGGTGAGTGTGCTGGTTTCGGCCGTCTTTTCCTACCTCTTGGTCTTACTGCTCCAAAACATCAAAACGCAGCTCAAACTCTTCCTCTTGATTGCCGTGCTTATCCTGCTGTATGCGGTGGGTAAGATGCTGCATTTGAGCTCTTTGCTGGTCATTTTGATCTTCGGCCTGATCCTCAACAACCCCAATTTATTCTTCCCCGGCAAGTTGCAAAAATGGCTCAAAGCGGACATCGTGAGCGGCCTGTTGAACGACTTCAAATTGATCACGCGCGAGACCGCCTTTATTGTCCGAACCTTTTTCTTCGTCGTTTTTGGCTACAGCATTGACCTAGGTTCTTTGGCCAATCCCTTGGTCATTTTCTTTGCGCTTCTGGCCCTGGTGGGTATCTACCGAATCCGTGCCGTCGCCGTCCAGTGGACCGTACCCAAACCGGAAGCCATCCTCACCTATTTGGCGCCCCGCGGCCTCATCACCATTTTACTGTTCTACGCCATTCCGCCCACCATGGGCATCGCCCAGTTTGACAACGGCATCCTGCTCTACATCATCCTCGCGAGCTCCGTCTTTATGGCGTGGGGAATGGTCCGAAACAGCGACAAAGACGACCACCGCACTTTGGGCGAGGTCCTTCGCGAAACCGCCAGCGTGGGTCCCGAGCACACTTCATCTGCTAGTAGCGAGGAAGAAACCCCGAAGGAGGCCTAAACTCAATCAATCCAGTCCGCCACAAACAAGTTGGTTTCGCGCGTGCCGCCGTTGTTTCGGTTGCTCGAAAAAACCAGTTTCTTCCCATCGGGCGAGAACATAGGAAAGGAATCAAACGCGCTGTCAAACGTAACCTGTTCCAATCCCGTTCCGTCGACGTTGATCAGGAAAAGATTGAAAGGGAATCCGCGCTTGGATGCGTGGTTGCTGCAAAACAAAATGTGCTGGCCGTCAGGCGTGAAAAAGGGCGCCCAGTTGGCATTCCCCAAATGCGTGACTTGGCGCTTGTCGCTCCCGTCCGCACGCGCCACGTACAACTCCATGTTGGTGGGCTCCACGAGGTGCTCGGCGAGCAATCCTTTGTAGTGGGCGATTTCTGCTTCTGTTTTGGGACGTGACGCGCGCCACACCAGCCACTCACCATCGGGCGAAAAGAAAGCCCCTCCATCGTAGCCCAGCTCGTCCGTCACTTGGACCACATCGCTGCCGTCCAAATTCATGGTATACAACTCCAGATCGCCGCTTCGGTCACTCGTGAAAACGATGCGATCGCCCTTGGGAGACACCGTAGCTTCCGCATCGTAGCCCGGCTCATGGGTTAACTGGCGCTGCAGCTCTCCATTGAGGTCCGCCACAAAAATGTCAAAGCTCTCATAGATAGGCCACACATAGCGACCGCCTTCGCGGGAAGGTTCGGGCGGACAGCTGTGCCCCCCCAAATGGGTCGACGCATAGACGATTTCTTGATCGCCGGGGAGGAAGTAGGAACAGGTCGTTCGGCCCAGCCCCGTGCTCAGCATCTTGGGCGTCTTTTCCACCTGGCGCACATCTTCGTAGAGGAAGATTTGGTCACACAAGGTTCCCCATTCTTTGTAGTTGGCCTGAAAGACCAAACTCTTGCCCGAAAAGCTCCAATACGCCTCCGCATTATCGCCGCCAAAAGTCAATTGCCGCACATTGGTCAAATGCTTCTCCCCCGGATACGTCAAGGTTTTGGCATCCAACGTAGGGCCAGCGGGAGCACTGTGCGCATGTTGGGCCGAAAGCGAAAACGCCGTCACACAGGCAACCAAAAGGGGTAGGAAAAAACGGAATGAGGTAGATGAGTTCATGGGCTTACAAGTACATTTGACGCAAACCTAGTTCTCAAACGATGATGACTGTGCGCAATACCTCTATTCGACTCGCTTCCGGCCTGCTTTTACCCCTTTTATTCGGCGCAACCCTCCACCTGCAGGCCCAAGACGCCCCCAAACTCAGCAAGCAAGCCCTCCAACTCCAAACCGATGTGAAAACCTTGGCCGACGATGCCATGGAAGGCCGCAAAGTGGGGACCAAAGGCGAAAAGAAAGCTTCCGAATACCTCGTCAAGCGTTTCAAAGAAATGGGCCTAACCGGTGCCATCTCCGACAGCAAAACGCCCTACTTTGATCCGTTCGAAGCGCAACCCTCCGTGCACGGCACCCCGACCGGACCCAAAATCACGGGCCGCAACGTCGTCGCCGTCCTCCCGGGCCAAGGCGAAGGCACCATTTACATCGGCGCCCACTACGACCACTGGGGCTGGGGCGGTGAAGGAAGCCTCTACCGCGGAGCTGATTCCGCCATCCACAACGGCGCCGATGACAACGCCTCCGGCGTGGCCGCCGTCTTGGAATTAGCGCGTCGTTTCCACGACAGCCCGCTACAAAACACGGTCGTCTTCATTGCATTTTCCGGCGAAGAAATGGGCCTGTGGGGCTCCAACGCTTTCGCCAAAGAACACCTCGGCGCCTTCCCCGCACCCCGCTTCATGATCAATATGGACATGGTGGGTCGCCTAAATGCCGAACGCCAACTCGCCGTCTATGGCACGGGCACCAGCCCTCTATGGGACGGACTTCTCGACGAACAAAACACCTCCGGCTTCGCCCTCAAACGTGAAGTCTCCGGCGTAGGTCCCTCCGACCACACCTCCTTCTATTTGGCAGACATTCCTGTCCTCCACTTCTTCACCGGCCAGCACGAAGACTACCACCGCCCCTCCGACGACTGGGACAAAATCAATTACGCCGGCCTCGCTGATGTGGTAGACTACATCGAAGGCATCGTGCGTTCGGCCGATGCCCTTGGAGAACTCCCCTTCTCCAAAACCAAAGACCAAAGCGAGGATACCCCCCGCTTCAAAGTCACCTTGGGCGTAGTCCCCGACTACCTCTACAGCGACCCCGGCATGCGCATCGATGGCGTCAGCGAGGGCCGTCCCGCCGCCAAAGCCGGTCTCCAAAAAGGCGACATCGTGACCCAAATGGGCGACCAAGCCATCACCAGCATGATGGACTACATGAAAGCCTTGAGCACCTTCACCAAGGGCCAAACCGTACCTGTCACCGTCAAGCGCGTCGACGCAGTCCTTACGGTGGATGTGACGTTTGATTGAGCGCTACGCGCCGTAAAAGGGTTGAAGGGTGAAAGAGTTAAAGGGGAGTTTGTTGGTTTGTTGGCTAGTTGGTTTGTTGGCGCATTTTTAGAATTCTCTAGCTACCTAGCCCTCTAGTTTCCTAGCGCGCCGAAGGCGCTCCCTAGCTCCCTAGCCCTCTAGCTTCCTAGCGCGAAGGCGCAGCCTGAGCTCCCTAGCTCTCCAGCCCCCTAGCGCGAAGGCGCAGCCCGAGCTTAGTGCGCCTCCAACCACGTCGTACCCACGCCGGTATCTGCCACGAGGGGTACTGCTAAAGGATAGGCTTTTTCCATCTCTTCGACGACGAGCGCTTTGAGGGCGTCGAGTTCGGAACGTTGGACGTCAAAAACCAATTCGTCGTGCACTTGCAGAATCATGGGGGACTGGAAGCCTTCGCGCTGCATTCGGGCATGCACATTAATCATGGCCAGCTTCACGATGTCGGCAGCGGTGCCCTGAATGGGGGCGTTGATGGCATTTCGTTCCGAATGCCCACGCACCGCTTGGTTACGCGAATCAATGTCTCGCAAATAGCGACGTCGGCCCAGCAACGTCTCCACATAGCCCTTCGAACGCGCAGAGGCCACTTGGTCGTCGATGTACTTTTTGATGCCGGGATAGGTCGCGAAGTAGCTGTCGATGACTTCTTTGGCTTCGGACCGTGAAAGCGTCGTCTGATTGCTCAATCCAAACGCGGACACCCCGTAAATGATGCCGAAGTTGACCGTCTTCGCGTGCGAACGCTGCTCGCGCGACACCTCCGAGAGGGGCACGCCAAAAACCTTGGCCGCCGTAGCCGCGTGAATGTCCTCGCCGCTCCTGAACGCCTCCAGCATCGCGGGATCTTGGCTCATGGAGGCGATGACGCGCAGTTCAATTTGCGAGTAGTCCGCACTGAGCAGCACATGGTCGGAATCGCGAGCGACAAAGAGGTTGCGGACGCGACGGCCGCGCTCCGTTCGGATCGGAATATTCTGCAGGTTGGGATTGGTGGACGACAGGCGGCCGGTCGCGGCCACTGCTTGATTGAAAGTGGTGTGGATGCGGCCCGTCTTGGGGTGAACCAGCTGCGGCAGGGCATCGACGTAGGTGCTTTTCAGCTTGCCTACTTGGCGCCAGTCGAGGATTTTTTCAACGATGGGATGCTCCTTCACATAGCCCTCTAGGACTTCCTCGCCGGTGGCATACTGACCCGTTTTGGTCTTTTTCACTTTGCCTCGGCCGATCTGCAAGCCATCAAAGAGCACCTCCCCCAGCTGCTTGGGGGAGCCCAGGTTAAAGGATTGGCCTGCCAATTCGTGTACTTCGGCTTCCAATCGCGCCAGGTCCTGCCCGAGCTCCTCCGAAAAGGCCGCAAGGCCTTCGCTGTCGACTTTCACGCCCGCCAACTCCATGTCGGACAGAACGGAAATCAGGGGCGCCTCCATGGTTTGGTAAATGGACTGAACGCCCGTGCTCTCTACCAGGGGCTGCAGGGTGCTGCGCAGGCGCCAGGTGATGTCGGCATCTTCACCGGCATATTCGGCCACGGCCGCGGGGTCCACGTCGCGCATGGACTTTTGGTTTTTGCCTTTCGGGCCGATCAAAGACGTGATGGAAATGGGACTGTACCCGAGCAGCTTTTGGGCCAAATCGTCCATACCGTGGCGCTGATCGGGCTCGACCAAGTAGTGCATCAGCATGGTATCCACCAGGGCGCCCTGCACCCGAATGCCATAGTTCAGCAGGACCTGATAGTCGTACTTCAGGTTGTGACCGACCTTTTCAATGGCGGGATTTTCGAGCGGACCGCGCAAGGGCTCCAACAAGGCCATGGCTTCCTCCCGGTTTGCTGGAAGCGCCACGTAATAGGCGGTATGCGCCTCGTAGGAAAAGGCAATGCCCACCAGCTCCGCCTCCAGCGTATCCAAGGAAGTGGTCTCTGTGTCAAAGCAAAACGCGGGCTGCTCCGCCAATTTGCGCGCAAAAAACTGTACGGCTACGGCATGGTCTAGCAAGGTGTAGGTATGGTCCGTGGACGTGGCATCGCTGCCGGGCAGGACCTCTTGCGCAGGCAAGGCCGTTCCAAACAAATCCATCTGACCGTCGGTAGCCGCGGGCGCCCCGGAGGCCGTTGCCCCAGAAGCGGCCGGACTTCCCCCTGCCGCAGCGGGCGCACTAGGCGCCGCGGCTGCGCTCGGCAACAAGCGGCGTTGGAGGCTCCGGAATTCGAGTTCGTCCAACAGGGTTTTTAAGGCCTCGGTGTCGGGATCTTCGCGAAGCAGGTCGCGCTCGTCAAGGTCGATGGGGGCGTCCGTGAGGATGCGGGCCAGGACCTTAGAAAGGCGGCCTTGGTCCGCAAATTCGCGCACCTTTTCGCCCAGCTTGCCCTTGATGGCATCGGCGTTTTCCAAAATGCCTTCGAGGCTGTCGTATTCGGCCAGCAGTTTGGCCGCCGTCTTTTCCCCCACGGAAGGGATGCCGGGGATGTTGTCCACCGCGTCGCCCATCAGGCCGAGCATGTCCACCACTTGATCGACCCGCTGAATTCCCCAGCGCGCGCACACTTCTTCGATGCCCAGGACTTCCGCGGGATCGCCCCCACGTCCGGGCTTCAAAATTTTGATTTTCTCCGTGACCAACTGGCCAAAATCCTTGTCCGGCGTCATCATAAAGACGTCAAAGCCTTCTTTTTCCGCCTTCTGCGCCAAGGTGCCAATGACGTCGTCCGCTTCGTAGCCCGGAACCCCCAAGGCCGGAATCCTCATGGCCTCCAACAGCTGGTGGATGTAGGGGACGGCGACTTTGATGCCCTCTGGGGTTTCATCGCGGTTGGCTTTGTACTCGGGAAAGAGCTCCTCGCGCACCTGGCTGCCGCCGATGTCAAACACCACGGCGATGTGGCTCGGCTTCTCCTTTTCCAAAACATCCAACAAGGCCAGCATAAAGCCGTAGACGGCCGAAGTGTCCACGCCTTTGCTGTTCACCCGAGGATTTCGCGCAAAAGCAAAATAGGCGCGGAAAATCAGGGCATAGGCATCGAGCAGAAAGAGACGGGGAGCAGACATGGAAAACGCAGATTTCTTCAAAAATACGGCCCTAAAGGCCTACTTTTGGGGCCTATGTCCGCATCGCTGGTTATCATTCCGACCTACAACGAAAAAGAGAACATTCTCCCCATTTTGGAGGCGGTGTTTTCCTTGCCGCAAGGCTTTGAGGTCCTAATCATTGACGACGGATCCCCCGATGGAACCGCGGACATGGTGCGCGATGCTCAGAAGACCTACGGCGACCGCCTCCACTTAGAGTGCCGCACGGGAAAACTTGGCCTTGGAACCGCCTACATCCACGGCTTTCAATGGGCCCTACAACGCGACTACCAGTATGTCTTTGAGATGGATGCGGACTTTTCGCACGACCCCAAAGACCTTCCCCGCTTGCTGGATGCCTGCGCCGTGTACGATGCAGACTTGGCCATTGGGTCGCGCTATTCCAATGGCGTCAACGTGGTGAACTGGCCCATGTCCCGGGTGCTTTTGAGCTACTTTGCATCCAAGTACGTGCGCTTTATTACGGGCATGCCCATCCACGACACCACGGCGGGCTTCAAGTGCTACCGCCGTCGCGTGCTGGAGTCCATCAATTTTGAGAAAATTCGCTTTGTCGGCTACGCCTTCCAGATCGAAATGAAGTTCCGCGCTTGGCGCAAGGGCTTTCATTTGGCCGAAGTGCCCGTCATCTTCACGGACCGAAAATTGGGTCAAAGCAAAATGTCCAGCGGCATTATTAGAGAGGCCGTCTTTGGGGTAATTTTGCTGAAGATTTCGAGCATATTCCGGAAATGAGTTCCATACCCCCACGCTATTTAATTAAGAACGCCCGCCTCATCAACGAGGGCCTCATCCAAGAAGGCGATATTCTCTTGGAAAACGGGCGCATTGAGCGCATTGACACGACCCTAACGCCCCAAGACGCTACGGTTCAAGTCATCGACGCCGCCGGATGCTACGTCCTACCCGGAGTCATCGATACGCAGGTCCATTTTCGCGAGCCCGGCCTCACCCACAAAGGCGACATCGCATCCGAGTCCATGGCAGCCATTGCCGGTGGGGTGACCAGCTACGTGGAACAACCCAACACCGTTCCCCAAGCCACCACGGTTGAGGAACTGGAGAAGAAATACGCACGCGCCGCCGAGGTTTCCTGGGCCAACTACAGCTTCAACATGGGCGCCACCAACGAGAATTTGGAGGAGCTCAAGAAGGTTTCCAAGCGGGACGTGGCGGGCATCAAAATTTTCATGGGCTCCTCCACTGGCAACATGCTGGTGGACAACCCTGAAACCCTGGAGCGCATCTTCCGCGAAGTGGACCACCAACTCATCGCGCACTGCGAGGACGAGGCCACGATTCAGGCCAACTTGGAGCGTTTAATCGCCGAGAAGGGCCGCGAAAATCTCACCGCGGCGGACCACCCCATCATTCGCTCGGCTGAAGGTTGCTACATCAGCTCCTCAGCCGCCATTGCGCTCGCGCGGAAAACCGGCGCTCGCTTCCACCTCTACCACGTTTCCACCGCGATGGAGCTGGATTTGCTGGACGGCGATCTGCCCCTCGCCGAGAAAAAAATCACGGCCGAAGCCTGCGTCCACCACCTCTGGTTCAGCGACGAAGACTACGCCGAGAAAGGCAACTTCATCAAGTGGAACCCCGCCGTCAAAACCAAAGCAGACCGCAATGCCTTGCGCGAAGCCCTGCTGAATGGCAAGATTGACGTGGTTTCGACCGATCATGCCCCGCACACGCTGGAGGAAAAGATGCGCCCCTATGCAGATGCGCCGTCGGGCGGACCCTTGGTGCAAAACAGCCTGCCGGCCATGCTGGAGTTGGCGCGTAGAAACGACATCGACTACGCCCGCATTGTCCAGCTCATGTGCCACAACCAGGCGGACCTCTTCGGCATCGAAGACCGCGGCTACTTGCGCGAAGGCTACCACGCGGACGTCGTCATTGTCGACCCCTCGCGCCCATGGAACGTGACGCGCGAAAACGTACTAAGCAAATGCGGGTGGTCGCCCTTTGAGGGACGCACCTTTGCGGCTCGCGTGACCCACACCTTTGTCAATGGCCATTTGGTCTACCGCAACGGAAAGGTCCGTGGCGAGGCACAGGGCCAACGCTTGTTATTCGTTCGGCCATGAGAAAAGCGGCCGGCATCCTTCTCCTTGCGGTAAGCCTTTTGAGTGCATGCCAATGGGGAGGAAGTGCCCAGCCGCAAAATCCGTCGGAAAAACCGGAGGACCTCCTTCCAGAAAAGACCTTCGTCAAACTCCTCTACGAAATGAACCTCCTGGAAGGGGCCCGCACCGGCACTACCCTTTTGGGCGATTCCATCCCCTTAAACGCCTACTACCAAACGCTCTACGCCGACTTTGGCGTGACTCCGGAGCAGGTGCAGCGCAACTTCACGTACTACCACAGCGACGCGGAAAAGATGGCCACGTACTACCAATGGATCATCGACAGTTTGCGCGTGGATGTCCAGACCTTGAGCGCCCCCATGCAAAGTGAGGAAGGCGATGAGTGAGAGCTATCTGTTTATATCGGACACCTTCCACGAGGTCGCCGTTCGGCTCTTCCACTACCAGGCCGAGCACAACCCCGTCTACGGTGCCTGGCTCCAGGCCCTGGGCTTTGATGCCGCGAAAAAAGCCACCGTCAAACGGGTAGAGGACATTCCCTTCTTGCCGATCGAAACGTTTAAAACGCATACGGTCAAGACGGGCGACTTTGAACCTGGTGCCATCTATACGTCCAGCGGTACGACCGGTCAGGAAACCTCCAAGCACCACATCGCCTCCCCGCAGGCCTATTTGCGCAATGCGCAAGCCTGCTTTGAACATTTCTACGGTCCGGTGGATCAATACGCCTGGCTTTGCTTGCTTCCCAGCTACATGGAGCGCGAAGGCTCCTCCCTCATCGCCATGGCCGAGCACTTTGTAAAGCAGTCCCCGGCCGAGGAATCGGGCTTCTTTCTGAAGGGATTGGACGAGCTGCGCTACCGCCTAGAAACGCTGGAACTCAATGGCGTGCCCACCGTTATTCTGGGCGTGACCTTTGCCCTGCTCGACTGGGCAGAAAGCTTGGAGAAACCGCTTTCCCTGAAATCTACCCTCATCATGGAAACGGGCGGCATGAAGGGCCGCCGCGTGGAGCCCGTGCGCGAAGCCGTTCACGCGCAGCTTCAGCAGGCCTTTGGGGTCGACCGCATTCACTCCGAATACGGCATGACCGAGCTGATGTCGCAGGCCTACAGCTTTGGCGAAGGGCGCTTCATCCCTCCTCCCCAAATGCGCGTCCTGCCCCGCAGCCCTGAAAACCCCCTGGAATGGGCGGGCCTAGAATCCCATGCGGCCCTCAACATCGTGGATTTGGCCAATGCTGACTCCTGTGCCTTCCTGGCCACCGCGGATCTTGGCAAGGTCTTTGGAAATGGTTCTTTTGAAGTGCTGGGCCGTTTGGAAGGTTCCGACCTCCGCGGCTGCTCTTTGTTGACCGTTTAACCTCAAAGACCCGACTATGCGCGCATTGATTGCTACCTTGCTCCTGTTTGGTGCAGGCCTTCAGGCTACTGCCGACCACCACCCTCATCGCCCCTATGCTCATCGACGTCCCTATGGAAACGCCTACTATGCTCAACCCCGCCCCTACTACCCGCAGCCTGCGATCCTTGTGGTGGATGGGAATC
>Ga0255772_10005452_pt1 | contig 11780 bp, 13 predicted proteins | sample 071ome_34_FD_179970 | JGI IMG/M metagenome (GOLD analysis project Ga0255772, IMG submission 179970) | Coastal salt marsh microbial communities from the Groves Creek Marsh, Skidaway Island, Georgia - 071411BT metaG (version 2) | ecosystem: Environmental > Aquatic > Marine > Intertidal zone >... | reverse complement strand
GGGACCACCACCGTTCGCTACACACCCGTGCAGGTACAAGGGGGGCCCATTAATGTTTCTACAAACACGGACCTTACTACACTGACATCGCGCTTTGTGAACTTCACCGGGCAACACCGTTGTTTCCTTGAAAATATGCAGAACCTTGCGGACATAGAAGGGCTCGTTGTGGTTGCAGACAAGAACCGTTACTTAACTCCTTCCACGGCGGGTCTGGATGCGATGAATGTCAACGACTGTCTCCCTGTTGTATCTCTCAGTACTAAGAAAAATGACCCGCGTGTATTCGGGGTATTAAGTTTATCATTTAACTCCATGAATGATAGATTTAGTGAGGCAGAAAAAACAGAGTTACTCCGTATTGGTGACATACGTGTACAGGTTAACTCTGTAGGAGAAGGTGGCATTTGGATTACCGACGAGGGTGGCCCACTCTCTGCTGGTGATTTCCTCTCCTCTGCATCTACATTAGGATACGCCACCCGTCAATCAGATGACGTCATTCGTAACTATACCATTGCAAAAATAACTATGGACTGCGACTTCAACCCCACCATGGTTCCCAAACAACGGGTGAAGTATGACCCCGTTACCAGCACGACACTCATAGGTGCCAATGGTATGCCAGTCCTGGAAACTGAAACAATCGCAGTAACCACCCCCCACTACTTCAAGCGTGTGCCTGAGGTATTGCAAGAAATCACGAAAGAGCAGTACGACATAGAGGTAAACAATGACCCCGAAAGTGTGCGTTCATCTTCGGGTGCACAAACCATAAAGACCTACTACAAGATTACACAGGAGCGTGTGACGGAAGAGATTACCGCTGAACAGTACGAGACTTTGTCAGCATCTGATCCTTCCTCGGTATACGCGGAACCAAACCCAGAAACTTCAGACTTCACCTACTACCACATTGTTACTCCCGAACAGTCTGTAGAAATCACGCAAGAAGAATATGAATCGGGCATATCTGGTGTGTACTACCAGACAAGAATAGAAGAGGTTTACCACTACTTCCTTGTTACGGAAAAGGAACAAACGATAGAAATTACGGAAGCCGAATACAATACTGATAACACTAACGAAAAGTACATAGAGATGCAACCCGTCATGGAAACTGTCCTGTTTGTGAACAATCAGGAGGCTACTCAGGAAGAGTATGATGCGGCTGACCCCAGTGTTCGTGAAACCCGTGATGTCCCTAAGACTGAAGTGGTTCTTGAGCCAGTATACAAGACACGCTTCCTTGACGCTGATGGCAATATTATTACCGAAACGGAATACACCACTCTTATTAATGCTTCACAGACAGCTTACAAGGCAGCCTTTGTGGGATGTACGTACCACTGCGGTTAATTGACTATATTTTTCATCATTTTTATACCGTTTATTATTGACAACATAACGAAAAAAATAATTAGTTAGAGTGTTCTTCTTCACCTACTTGTTTGTATGGCACCGGTGGTGGTGGCGGTAATGCGATGTATTTATTAGATACCGGCGATAGAAGAAGTAGAGGTGGTTCATCACAAGCTTTGTCTCGCAAAGGCATTGATTTTGGTGGCGTGATATGATTGGTCAAAATGCGATAACGCATTACAATAGGATTGAGAACTCGCATATTGCACATTCTTGTTTTTATACAAGAGAAGATTAGCTTGGTTCGTTCTTCTCAATTTTTATAGTCGCCAATAGTAATAATTGGCTTCAGAGACATTCTCATGACAACTCCGCGTACATTGATTGTATTCCATAAAACCTCCAACGAAACAGAAGACATACACCGCGCCTATCGTGAATATCTCCCCGATGTGAAAACACAAGTCGTTCCATCTACATCTGGAGAAGCAGGATACAAACAATCATTGATTTTCTATACGTTGAAATACCTCTATGAACATTATGCGGCCTTGGAAACCCAAGCAGAGAAAAACGCGAACAATATTCTGTTATTTTTAATGTGGGACGACACGTGTATTGCTACCAGTGCTATTCAACAGTGTATGAACATCTCAGATATACCAAATGTCCCGAGAGTACATGCAATTACGAAGAATGCTGTGGGGGCACAAGAGGGTGCTTCGTCTGGAGGTGGGAAACCGTCAACAGCACACCAACACTATCTTCCCAAGACGAAAAAAACAGAACACATATCTTACCAAGACTGGTTTGAACATGTATATGACATGAAATACATACTTTCGGAATCTCTCAATGAATACGATGGTGCCATCCAATGTATTGCCATTCCTATATCATCTGTGTTTTATAGACACGCGGGATTTTATAAACGTCTGTGTCATGGCACAGAAGAAGAATATCGGTACTTACAGCGGTCATGGAAATATATCTTCATCCCTAAAGAAGAACGCTCCAGTATTGTGCGAAAGAAGGGTGTCAAAGAACACTTACAACGTTTGTTGGATTGCAAAAACATCGGCATTATTCTGTACGGGGTTACATGGTCCCCCTGTTTCCCCTTGAAAAATGAAAGCGAAATCCTACAGGTGAATGCCAAGAGAGCATTGGAAACATTCCGCAAAAAGGTGAGAGAGTACATAGAAGGTGCTGTTCCAAAAACAAAGACATATATGTTGACCAATGAACATGAACGTCTCCAAGACATGTGCGATGCCGCTGGAGGCGTGGATGAAGTCATAACTTTTTCCGATAAAGAATATGCTCGTAGATTTATGGATACGAATGACGGAAAACCACCCACAGACGCATTTCAACAGGTTGGCCAAATGTTCCCCAATGCATGGAAAGAACACGAAGCCTTACTCTTTGTGAGAGCAGATCTCTTATTTATGAAAAGTATCTCTACATGGGACATTCAAAAAGATGCGATAAACGGCGACGGTTGGCTAAACGCGGTGACATTTTTCCGTACCAACATTCGCGGAAACAAGAGACATGACATGGTGACCCCACTGAAGGGTTATAAATTCACTGGAGATAACTATCCTCTTTATATTCCAACCGTACGGAAGTGGACAAAAATTTGACGGTGATAGATGCACTACTTTCTTTTTCAAATGATACTATATGTCATTGATAGTGAATTCATCTGAACCACGCAACCCCAGTGACTTGTGTGTAACTTTCTCACCTGCAACCATGTATGTAGAGGAGGGCTTTGACCACATTGACAGTAAGCGGGTATTTGCTGCTGCTGCGGGAATTCAGGTGACGAATAACGCAAAGTGTTGTGCTGAGAGGCGACTGCTTAATTTGTTAGAGTATGAGGCAAAGTGTGCTGGGGCAAAGGGGACAAAGAAGCGTCAGTGGATTTTGCGGCATACGGGAGGGTGCATTACTATATGGCGACGCACAATGAATGGGGAGTTAGCTAATTCATTCCCATGCAAGTTGTGTAGAAAGAGTATACAGAACTATGGTCTAAAGGTCAAGTGTAGTGTAGGTCCCAATGAATGGTTCACGGGATATCTCTCAAAGGATAATGAAAATAAGAGCAAGTTGACGACGGGGCAGACACTCTTCTTCAATAACAAGGCAAAGTTCCCGGTGTGTGTGCATATTCATTGTGGGGGGTAAACACAACGCAACGGAAATAGCATTTAAATAGAAGTACACTAACAAAATCACGGTCATTACAAATATTGGCTATGTATTTTGTTAGTTCTAATGAGATTGGTAAGGGTGGCTATGCCACGGTATATACTGCACGAGATACTTACGGAGCACGATATGCATGTAAAGCTTTGAAGTATCCGGAAACTCCGAAGCAAATCATGCGTGTAGACAATGAGCTTCGTATGTGTAAAGTACTTAGTGCTTATCCAAAATTTGTCAAGCTATACGATGTATATGAAATGAACGACCGCATTTACATGGTGCAGGAACTTTGCAGGGGTGGGGCGGCTTTGGATTATTTACAGTACCATAATGATAAGAGTACAGAATATACGATTGCAAGTATTGTGCGAGGGACGCTACGTGGTCTCGCTCATGCCCATGACATTGGTATAGTTCATAAAGACATCAAACCGGCGAATATATTAATGAGTGATGTGTCTGAAGACTCGGAAACAAAGATATGTGATCTCGGTTTAAGCCGATATCTTATGCCATTGGAATCACGCAACACTACAGAACAGATGGAGGGTACGGTATTTTTCATGTCTCCAGAGATGTTGAATTGCGAGTTCTCTGAACGCTCGGATATTTGGAGTTTGGGAGTGACGGTATACTTTCTCATCTGTGGACGTTTGCCATTTACAGACCGCGAAGACAAGTATGCACCGCGAGACGCCGTTGTTTTTCGCAGTATTTTCCATGATGAACTTGTATTTCGTGAAAAGATATGGGCAACGGTGAGTGAAGAAGTAAAGGATTTTGTTCGTCAGTGTCTACAAAAAAAGGCAGTGGACCGCCCCAGTGCTTTGAAATTATTGGAGCATCCTTGGATTTACAATGGTACATGTGAGATGCGGTTTGTTGGGTCTGCTCTAAATGTAAAATACAAAGGAGGTGAAGAGGGTGGAATGGATGCTCGTACGATACAAAAAATATCTATATGAGTGGTAAGAGGAGCTTTCTTTGTTTTATCCGTACATCATGGTAGAAGAAGCGGAGAAGAATAAAGAGAAGAGACGCGAGAACATTGTAAATTTGGCACTCCCCCTATTCTTATTTTATATTGTGGTGGGTAGTAACTTTTTGAAAGACACATTTGGTTGTACTATTCGGCATATTTTGGAGACGAACTTGATGGCAAAGCATATCCTGGGTTTCTTGTTTGTATTCTTCTTTATGGTATTACAACGTCCTACATCTGCAGACACGGAGCTGCGAAAGTTGTTCATCTTATCGGTGGGTATATACTTATGGTTCTTTGTTACCACAAAGGTCGAATTTGCTTACTTGATTGTCATCATTGTCTTGCTAATTGCGGCTTATGTTGCTGGTATCGCCAAGACACGGTATGAAAAAAATAACGAGTTGGAAAAGTCCGTGGAAATAGATAGGATGCGTAAAACGTTGGCACTCATTGCTCTTTACTTGAGTATTGGTGGTTTTATTGTGACGATTGTGGTTTTGAAAATAGTATACCGCGACATGAGTATTTGGAAGTACTTAACTACGAATACATGTGTCTTTGACTAATTTTTTATCCTCACACCTGTTTGTTGTGCTTATACACACTTACAAGTGCGGTAATAGCAGCTGCGAGATCATTCTTTGCAGACATCAATAGTTGTTTGGCACTTTCTACCGCGGGGTCATATTCTGTGGCAAACGTTTCTACGTCATCGGGTTCCTCCTCGGTGTCCTCATCGGGTTCCTCCTCGGTGTCCTCATCGGGTTCCTCCTCGGTGTCCTCATCTACTTTCTTTTTATTATCTTCATCTTCATCTTCTTCATCATCAGAGGCTTCGCTGGATGCTTCATCTTCATCTTCTTCATCATCAGAGGTGTCGCTGGAGGCTTCATCTTCATCTTCATCTTCTTCATCATCAGATGCTTCACTGGAGGCTTCGCTGGAGGCTTCGCTGGAGGTGTCGCTGGAGGCTTCGCTGGAGGTGTCGCTGGAGGCTTCGCTGGAGGCTTCACTGGAGGCTTCACTGGAGGTGTCGCTGGAAGTGTCGCTGGAGGCTTCACTGGAGGTGTCATCGTCCAGTGTTACGGCAGTTGTAGTATCAATCTTGTATGTTACTTTCCCATCCGTAATTTCAATGGTACCCTCAGAAGAATGCAAGAATACCTCATTTTTAAAGGATTGAACAACACCATATTCCTTTGCCTTCTTCTTGGTACATTTTTTACACAGTTCCCAAGGAATAAGAGAGATTGTTCCAGATGAGATGCTATATGTATTCTCTTTATTGTCTGCAATATACTGGGCATTCGGGGCAGAAACTTTCACCGCCGCCATGCGTAGATTGGCAACTTCAATAGTTCCATCTTTATAGTTATGATTTCCGCCCCAGATATTGTGGTAGATATTCTTTTCAAGAACATGGTAACTGTCACCAATATAATATTCACCAGCGGGGAAGGTTTCAAGCATACCAAACATATCTAACAAACCCTTTCTATAATACAATAACTGGGTGATACCGTTAAGTATATTTCACGGATATAAAAATAATTACGGCAAAAGATTTGCCAAATAAATGACCAAGAGAAGATCGTAACCATTCCATTGCATGTTTCGAAACCGTTGACTTCCACCTGTACTGGCAAAAATTTTATAGAGGGCAACTGCCCCTGAAATATTCATCGCCCACTTTGTGGCGACACTATCGGGAATAAAAGAGGATGCGAGTTTTACTATTTTATTTTGTGAAAGGGTTTTCATTCGCTTTTCAATGTGGTCTATGTCATTTAACATATCTTGAATTTGTTCTTCCCTTGGAGGGCTCCTGGGAAGGCTCTGGGGAACAGGAATGTCAACATCATCTGGAAAAGAAAACATAATAGTGTTTCTTTAATTATTAAGAACAATGACTTCTTATATTGTTTTGTTTGCAACAGTTGCAACCCTTTAAATAATAAAAGACCATAAATGGTGTATAAGTATTAAAAATTGTATGGTAATAAACTTAAGACATGCTACTCCAACATCATATAGTTTTCATTCAATAGAGAGTTGCAGATGTATTGTACGTCGGCGGTATCAAGGTTATTGCCACGGTAATTCATGAAAGCGGTGACATGCATCTTATTTTTGTCGGCGTAAAATTCACAGAATGTGAGATTATACGGGAATACTTTGAAGAAGCGAAGGATGTCTGATACTGCATTCGGACGCATGTCACATGTAAAATTTACCATATTATAGGCGGTACTTGTAATAGTAATATTATAACCATAGAGAGATGCTTCTTTCTCTATGGACCGGTGCGTGCGATCCTCTTCTTCATAAAAACTCAGTGTCTCTGCTTTCTTCGTATCTGTTTCGCGTAGCAAAATGCTACATTCATTGGCATAAATATTAACATTGTGGGGAATAATATTATGTTCTGTCACTTGGTCCAAGATGGGGTCAAGATTACGCCATGGTACCTGCACCACCATCTGTGCTTTCTTTACATGCGGATATTTATGGATGTATACCCGCGGAAAATTTTTAAACGGCTCAATGGTCGTAGTATGACATGACGGAACTCTGTACATATTTTTCTGTATCGCAATGAGATTAAGCGTCTGCTATTCTCTGTTGGTAGTGTGGCCTTTATGCTTTATATGTGTTTATGGGGGCTTGGTGGCTTCAATTTTTTGCATCCATGTCACGAGAACGTTTTGTACCAATGCCGCTTGGAAGTGGTGGCCGCACCAATGTCTTTTTGTTTGCCGTTGATTTTTTCTTACTATGTTTACGCATTTCTTCTTCAATCTCTGGAATAGGGATGCCCGTAAGGCGGTTTGCTTCTTCATAACTACGACCCTCAAGAATAGTAGACACAGCAATGTATTTTAGACGAGCCTGAATAGCGAATGCTGAACGCCCCAATTCATTGGCAATTTGTTCGCATGTAACTCCCTCTTGTGCCACCATTTGCAGCAATGTCGCCTGTTCATCAAATGTCCACTTCATGCCTTGACGGCTACTCTTAATTTTAATCAGGGGTTCGCCCTCCAAAATAGAGAAGAGATCCAATGCTTTCTCTTCGCTAATGGTAAAGAATTCGCGATTTTGCACACGATAATCATCAAAAATACGATGGATGGCCTTCTCTACCTTGGCAGCGTCTTTAACTTTTTGAGCACCAAGACATTCAAATGGGTAGGGAACGCCCGTGGTATATAGTTCCTTCATCCTTTCATCCACAGTTCGTGTAGTAAGACCGATTTTAACCATCCCTGGCATTCCTCTATTTTTCAAGAGGTACACAATTCCCTCTGTGGAAGCGTTCTTTGGAAGGGCGGTAGACGGGGATACAGCGGTAGACGCATTCTTTTTCCCATAAGATAAACATGCAGACATCATTGTTGAATAATAACACCACCCCTGCTTATATGTGTGACGCAAATCATTTTTACAAACACGCTTGAACATGATGGTGGGTGAAGTATGTATTACCAATGATACATTATCAAATAACATATCTGAAACCACCTAAGAATCAAATTTTACGCTTGGTATTCGCCCAAGTATGCATAAGTTTCTTCTCTCTGAAGAATACAAAAGTACATACATCACTATGCGTAAAGAAAAAGGGGGAGACTATGTTGTTGCCATTCCCTCATATAGGCGGTCTGTTCTGGTATGCAAAAAGACATTGGCTACATTATTTGGAAAGTCACAAGAGGAAAAAGGTGTGGCGGAGAATAAGGTATATGTATTCGTTGCAAACAAACAAGAGATGGTGGAATATACAAAGAAAGTAAAGGAAGTGTATCCTGATGTACATATTGTTCTTGGAAAGAAGGGTATTACTTCCCAACGGCGTTTTATTGTGAGCTACTTTGATGAAGGACAGTGTATTGTAAGTATGGATGATGATATCCATGGTATGTATAAAAAAGAAGGCGACCGTCTTAAAAAGATGACACCCTCTGAAATAAGTACTTTCTTTGTGGAAGCTTTCCGTGACTTGCGGGAGCGAGGATTGTACTTATGGGGCGTTTATCCCGTCGCCAACGCCTTCTTTATGAAGAGGGAACCTATTACAACAAACTTGCGGTTCATTATAGGTACATGTTATGGATTTATTAATCGTCCGAAAGAGACAAGTATTGTTCCTACCTTGGAAGAAAAAGAAGACTACGAAATGTCTATCTTGTACTATGTGAAGGATGGGGGTGTACTTCGCTTTAATGATATTACCTTTAAAACACGCTTCCATAACCCCGAAGGTGGTCTTGGGTGTTTAACACCGGAGAGATTTGCGGCAAATGAAGCAGCAGCGGCAGAATTAAAATTGAAGTGGCCCAATATGGGGTATATTTGGCACCGTAAGAATGGGATGGCGGAGTGGCGGTTCTATACCAATGCTCCGCGTTCTGGGTCATGATAGCGTGGTCATGCCTGGGTCTGTGATTTTTTTGTATCCATAATTTTGTTGTAGCGATACACAATATCTTTCCATTTTGTTATGACAGCTTCCACGTCTTCCACTTTGCTACCAGCACTCTTGTGTATGACATCTTCACGCAGATAAGATACCAAAGAGAGACGTATAGATGGTTCTTTCTGAGAACGCGAGGGCACAATAGGCGTATTACCGTGGGGTTGGTGTACGTTCATGGCAAGAAAATCACCGGTACGTACATCTACAGCGACCTTGTATTGTGGGAAAACGGTAAGACCACCTGTGTACTTTCCGCCTTTTTCAATGACCACCAAGTTCCCAAACCCCTTCTTAAAATCTCCCGCGTCACGATGGATGGCTGTCTGGAAATTTACGTTGGTGGTCACTGTAGTAAAGGCGGTATCTTTAATCCGGAAAGCAGTTTTATTTGCCTCTTGATATTGTTCACGATAGCATTTGGGCACAAGACGTTTGTATTGGCGGTCAATGTTTTTAATAAGAGGATGTATATGTTCCCATTTTTCAGGATGGTTCATCATAAAAGATGTCGGTTTGACTTCCGAGGGCGGCTTCTCTCCCGTCTTCTTCATAATATGTTTCTGGAAGATGGACCATTTATCATAGTACCCAATGATATTAGACATGATACGGGCGTTCGTCCCCGGGGTTTTCTTTTTATATTCTGCACCGGAACATGTCCCGCGGGTACTGGTTTTTGAGAAGATAATGGGTCTGAGATTTTCAAACGCGTCATCCACATGTTTTTGCGGAAGAACATTCTTGCGGAAACGCATGAGGAGTTCTCCTTCTTCATTATATACATCCGCGTTTTCGCGAATAACAAAAGTATAATCTTTTTTGGTGGCAAATGTGCCGATGCGTTTCTCTATTTCCTCATCTGATATTTTTTTAGAGAGTACATACTTCTTTGTAGTTGGAACACTGTCAACTGTTGATTTCATATTGTTGTTCTCTGTTACTATATGTACTATGTCGGTACATAAAATTTATTCCAACTTGATGATTTTGAACAATACATTTACACGCTTCTTCTTTTTCTGCGGCGCCTTCTCCTCTGTCTTTTCTTTCTCAACATATTGGAATGGCAATTTCGTTTGTACAAGTTTCTTGGTTTCTTTTACTGCCGTGGCCGTCATGGCAGCCTCTGTATTTATATCTGTACTTCGCGGCGTTGTTTGATTTAATGGCAATGGAGCAAGAAAGACAGGTGGCGGAGAACCGCGATCTTTTTCGGCTCCACGTTTTGCCGTTTCATCCGCCAGGGCATTATATATACTCTCGCGATCTTTGCCGTTTGTATGAGCTTTCACGTGTTTAAATTGGATATCTCTTGTTTTCATAATGGTGTCAATTCGTTTCAAAAGGTCAACGTTCTTGCATTTCTGCCCATCTCCTTTGTACCATCCACGTGCTTTCCATCCTTTCATCCACTTGGTAATAGAGTTTATCAATAACGCACTATCTGTATAGACCATAAGGCGGTCAATGCGGTGTGGATCAACAAGGTCTGCTTTTTCTGCGGCGGAAATAAATCCCATGAACTCTGCACGATTATTGGTATAGGGTGGTGTTATAAGAGGTTCACATACATTATGTTCCGAGTGTTCTGGAAATATAGCGGAGTAACCTGCTCTGGCAGTGGGTCGTCCGTTATTGATGCAACTACCGTCTGTAAAACATTCAATAATACTTCTGGACATCACACCCCTTCTTATATTCAATCAAGACAACATATATTTGCAAATAATAATGGCTTCACATTTTCCAGAGTACATGTGTTTGTTTTAGCACTTGAAAAATGTATAGCGATGATAAAATGAAAGAGAGTAGCTCGTTTTCCAAAGACACACTTATTGCTCACATTCAGAGTTGTTTCCGTGACGCACATGCGAACCGTTCTAAGATTTCCGATGAAGTAAAAGCACTCCCTGGAATGTCTGGAACAAAGACGCGTCACTTTTACAACAACTTGGGTTCCCTCCGGGGTGTGCGTTATTTGGAAGTAGGTACATGGGCGGGCTCCTCTTTCATTTCCATGTTATACAAAAATACAGATACTATTAAGCACGCGGTTGTCATTGATAACTGGAGTGAGTTCGGGGGTCCCAAGGAAGACTTTTATAAAAATGCCAAGGCGATTATTGGCGAGGATGGGGAGCTTCCAAAGAATGTCACTGTCATTGAACACGACTGTTACACACTGACGGATGATGTGAAGGGAGCCAAGAAAATTAAGGACATTGATATCTACCTCTTTGACGGTCCGCATACCTACGAAGAACATAAAAACGGAGTCATTAAGTTCTGGAACAAACTTCGCGATCGTTTTATTCTCATTGTGGATGATTGGAACTGGTCTTCCGTACGCAATGGTACTTATGACGGCATTAAGCAAATGGGGGGACGTATTGTATATCAAGAGGAGGTGTTCCATCAAACAGAAGGAAAAGGTGAGGGTCATAGCGCTATGTCTACGGCAAAAACCGAATTCTGGAATGGCATCTCTGTATTCGTGATTGAAAAGATAAAAGTGGTATTCTAAACCAAACGAAAAACTTTCTCGATGTAAAATATAATATTTAGACGGTATGGTAAAGAAGGCTGCAACTGTTGATTTAAATATCAATCAAACCTGACCATTTGGTTTTCATTTAAGGATATAACGCCAGTATCAAAATAACATGAATAAATGCGAATATGTTGTCAGTTGGAAAGTTTGCTGAGCGACACGGGGTGCACGTCTCAACCATCAGA
>Ga0255772_10005445_pt1 | contig 11784 bp, 9 predicted proteins | sample 071ome_34_FD_179970 | JGI IMG/M metagenome (GOLD analysis project Ga0255772, IMG submission 179970) | Coastal salt marsh microbial communities from the Groves Creek Marsh, Skidaway Island, Georgia - 071411BT metaG (version 2) | ecosystem: Environmental > Aquatic > Marine > Intertidal zone > Salt... | reverse complement strand
CTGTTGAAGAGGCACCAGCCGAAGAAGCTCCTGCTGAAGAAGCTCCTGCTGAAGAAGCTCCTGTTGAAGAGGCACCAGCCGAAGAAGCTCCTGCTGAAGAAGAAAAGAAAGATCAATAGTATCAATATTATTTCCGTTGCTAAATTTGGAAAAACCCATGGATTGAAAGGGGAAATAAGGATTAATTCATTTTGCAATCCAGTAGAAAATATCCTGAACTACAAAAAATTTTATTTAAAAGATGGGTCTGGAATTCAGATTGATTTTTTGAATTCATCTCATCCCTACATTGCTAAAATTAAAAATATAAATTCAATTGAAGAAGCAAAAAACCTTATTAACGAAGAGATTTTTATTTCTGAAGGAGAGATGCGAAAAGATGATGATGCTATTTACTGGAATGATTTACTTGGGTGTGAGGTAATCAATGATTCAGAAATTTTGCTTGGAATAGTCTATAAAGTTGATAATCATGGTGCATCAGATTTAATTTTTATTAAAACAGACAGCGAAGACATTATTATCCCACTAGAAGATATTTTTCTTATAGATTTTGATAAACACAATAAAATCCTCAGGGTCGATTGGGATATATAAGATATATACTTTCTTTTATGAATATAAATGTAATTGCTCTATTTCCTGAAGTGATTAAATCAGCATTAATAGGCGTCACTGGGAAAGCACTTGAAAATGAAAAAGCAAAATTAAACCTTATTGACTTAAAAGACTTTTCTACAAACTCATATGGAAGTGTTGATGATTCCCCTTATGGTGGTGGAGAGGGTATGGTTATGTGTATAGAGCCTCTTGAAAAAGCACTAAGAAGCATAAGCAGTCCTGGAAAGGTTATCAATTTAAGTCCACAAGGGAAAATTTTTAATCATAAAAAAGCCATAGAACTATCTCAATTGGATAATATCACTTTTATATGTGGGAGATATGAAGGGATTGATCAAAGATTTATTGATAGCCATGTAGATGAGGAAATATCTATTGGTGACTTTGTTTTAAGTGGAGGAGAGATTGCTGCATCTGTAATTATTGATTCAATGCTAAGAAATCTCCCTGGAGTGATAGGAAATCAAGATTCTGTTAATAAGGATAGCCACAGCCATGGCAAGCTGAAAGGATATTCCTTCACAAAACCTGCAATATATAACAATCAAGAAGTGCCTAAAGTTCTAACATCTGGTGACCATGAAAAAATAGCTAATTGGAAGTTAGCAAATAGTCTGTGGGTAACTAAACAAAAAAGGCCAGATTTATTTGAACAATTACAACTTTCTGAAAAAGAAATGATATTATTACGGGATTACGAATCCAGTAAACTGAGTTGACAAAGGGAAATGACCAAAAATTTAGTAGAAAAAGTTGAAAAAACACAACTTAAAGAAATACCTGAATTTAGAACAGGTGATACCGTCGTTGTTCAAGTAAGAGTTACTGAAGGTGAAAGGTCAAGACTGCAGGCATTTGAAGGGCTTGTAATATCAAAAAAGAAAAGAGGTCTTAATTCATCTTTTATTGTAAGAAAAATATCAAATGGAGTTGGTGTTGAAAGAACTTTTCAAACGCATAGTCCATTAATAGAGTCTATTAAAGTTAAAAGAAGAGGGCTCGTCAGACAATCTAAACTTTACTATATTCGCGAAAGATCTGGAAAATCTGCTAGGATTAAAGAAAAAATTAGTTAGTGCAGATCCAATCTAAATTATTAATTGAAAGCTTCTTAGACAACCTCTGGTTAGAAAAAAATCTCTCAGAGAACACTCTTGCTTCCTATAAGAACGATCTATTTAAGTTCAACCAATTTTTAGAAAAAAATAGAAAATCAGCATTAGATGCAGATCACTTTCTGTTAATTTCATATTTAAGTAGTTTGTTAGATAATAATCTTTCATCCAAAACAATCTCAAGAAATTTATCTGCTCTAAAGAGCTTCTTCAAATATTTGGTGAGTATTGATCAGATCGATTTTAACCCCACTGAAAATATTGACCCACCAAAATCAGGCTTGTATTTACCAACAACATTAACTACTGAGGAAACAGATAAATTATTGAATTCTCCAGATGAAGGTAATTTTATCGAATTAAGAGACAAAGCGATGTTGTATGTTCTATATTCATGTGGATTACGAGTTTCAGAATTAATAGGTCTTACGATCAATAATATTGACCTAAATAGGGGTTCTGTAAAGGTTCTCGGAAAAGGATCCAAAGAGAGACTTGTGCCAATGTCCGAGCAGTCTATTGAGATGGTAAAAAAATATTTATCTTCATCAAGAGAAAAACTGGCAAAGAATAATGATTTTCATTATGTTTTCCTTTCAACGCATGGAAGGAAAATCACAAGACAAAGTTTTTGGCATAGAGTAAAGATATACATGAGAAAAGAAAATATAGAAAAAGAAATTTACCCACATACACTAAGACATGCATTTGCAACACACATGCTCAATAATGGAGCTGATTTAAGATCTGTACAGCTATTGCTTGGCCATACAGATTTATCAACAACACAAATCTATACCCATGTAGCACGATCTGAAATGAAGAATCTACATAAAAAACATCACCCAAGAGGTTAAAAATGAAATTTAGATTTCTGCTATTTCTAATATACGCCTTCACAGCTCAACCTTCAGAGGAGGTAAAATTGAAGCTAGAATCGATGCTTCCTCCAGGGGTAAATTTAAATTTTTATGAAGATGCACAAATAGATAATTTCTATGCCCTTAATGTAGCAAACAATCAAGTTATTTATATTTCTAAAGATTTTCAGTTTATTTTTGCTGGGGAGGTAATTAAATCATCACCTTCTGGTCTAGAAAGTGTGAACGAACAGTACCAACGCAAACTTATTTTAAATTTGTTATCTAAAGTGCCAGAATCAGAGTCGATTCAATTTATATCTGAAAATGAAAAGCATTCAATTTATGTTTTTACAGATGTGACCTGCGCTTATTGTCGAATATTCCATTCAAATATACGTGAATATCTTGATAGGGGAATATCAGTATCCTACCTCGCATTCCCAAGAGATGGTATGGGTGGAAGTAGCTCAGAAAATATGAAAAGTGCTTGGTGTAGTAGAGATAGAGCCTTAGCAGTCACGCAATTAAAGTTAGGCAAAGATATTGCAAAAGCAAGTTGCGAAGACCCTATTGCAAAACATTTTGAAATAGGACGGATGATTGGTATAACGGGAACTCCATCCATCATTCTTGGCGATGGCCAAATGTTGTCAGGCTATATTCCTGCAGAAGATTTAATTAAAATACTAGATAATGGATAACTCAGAACTGCTCTTAAGAATATCAAAAACCAGTGAGCGTATTGGAGAGCTTAGGGGGTTCCTTTGACCCCGATAAACTAAAAAAAGAACTAGAATACCTGGATAAATCTCTACAAAATCCAGAGAATTGGAAAAACCATTCAAAACTTAATGCATTAAACAAAGAAAAAACAACTCTAGAACAAAAATTAGATGAATTTGAAAGAATTGAAGATGGTTTTGATGAGATTTCTGATTTAGTAGATATCTCTATTGAGCTTGGAGACGAAAGTGAATTGTCTAATCAGGAAGGTGCGTTAAATATTCTTGACGAAGAAATAGACTCACTTGAAACAAAGCGTTACTTTTCACGTGAAAATGACCTCAATAATGCCTTTTTGGATGTTCAATCTGGATCTGGTGGTACAGAAGCTCAAGATTGGGCAGAAATGCTATTCAGAATGTACTCTAGATGGGCAGAGGATATGGGTTTTACTGTAAAGATAGAAGAATTTTCCCCTGGAGACGTGGCAGGTATTAAAAGTGCAAGCTTAAATATAAATGGTCCCTATGCTTATGGTTGGCTTAGAACAGAAACTGGAATACATCGCCTTGTAAGAAAATCACCATTCGATTCTGGCAACAGAAGACATACATCGTTTGCAGCTGTGTTTGTTTCTCCTGAGATTGATGATGACATAGAAATTGATTTAGATATGTCACAAGTTAGGATCGATACTTATCGGGCATCTGGAGCAGGAGGACAACACGTCAATAAAACCGATTCTGCTGTAAGACTAACGCATATTCCAAGTGGATTAGTTGTCCAATGTCAGTCACAAAGGTCACAACACCAAAATAAAGATAGAGCAATCAAGCAACTAAAATCAAAACTATATGAGCTTGAATTGCAAAAGAGGGAGGAGGAGATAAAGAAAGTAGAAGATTCAAAAACAGATATTGGATGGGGTAATCAAATCAGATCTTACGTCTTAGATCAGTCTAGAATAAAAGATATTAGAACAAAGTATGAGGAAACAAATACTCAGTCAGTATTAGATGGTAAAATTAATAACTTCATAAAAGCTAGCTTAAAAAATGGATACTAAAGAACTCAATAAAATTCAAAGAGACAGAGAAGAAAAGCTCAAGCTGTTAAGAAAAGGGGGCTTTAACTTTCCAAATAAGTTTGAAAAAGTAGATAAGCTGGGCGATACGCACTTAAAGTTTAGCGACAAAAATAAGGAAGAGTTAGAAAATCTTAGCCCATCAGTTCAGACAGCAGGAAGAGTTGTCTTAAAACGAGTACTGGGAAAAGCTGCTTTTATGACCCTAGAGGATGAATCTGGTAGATTGCAGGTTTATTTTTCATTGAATAATTTAGGTGAAGCTTTTTCACAAATAAGTGATTGGGATTTGGGAGATATTGTTGGGGTAAGTGGAAAACTATTTAGAACTAAAACAGACGAACTTACTATTGAAGCAACAACAAGCATTCTTTTGACAAAGTCACTCAATCCAATGCCAGAAAAGCATAAGGGCTTATCAAACATTGAAACTATTTATAGACAAAGATACCTAGATCTCATGAGCAGTTCAGACTCAAGAGAATTATTTAAAAAACGAAATAGAATAATTTCCTCTTTAAGAAAAAACCTTGAAAATCAAGGATTTCTTGAGGTTGAAACTCCAATGATGCATCCAATACCAGGAGGAGCAAATGCAAGACCATTTGAGACACACCATAATGCATTAGACAAAAAGCTTTATTTAAGAATTGCACCTGAGCTTTATCTTAAAAGACTACTTGTTGGTGGTTTTGATAAGGTGTTTGAAATTAATAGAAACTTTAGAAATGAGGGCATTTCAACAGTGCATAATCCTGAGTTTACGATGTTGGAGTTCTACGAATCATACGGCAGTCTTGAGAAAACAACTAAGTTTGTCCAAAAATTAGTCCAAGATAGCATCTCAGAGGTAAATGAATCTTTAAAGATTGAATACGATGGTAAACCTTTGGATATGTCAGGAGATTTTAAAGTTGCTTCAATAAAAGAGTTGCTCGAGGAGAAGTTAGGGTGTGAATTAACTTCTCCGAAAGCTGTAATGAGTGCTGCGAAGAAAATGAAACTTTCCGTCAAAGAAAATTGGGGTTGGGGCAAAGTTTTGTTGGAGCTTTTTGAGGCGCATATTGAAGAAGATCTTTGGGAACCAACCTTTGTTAAAGATTACCCTTATGAGGTTTCTCCTTTATCAAGAAAGAAAGATGACAATCCGGAGTTTACTGACAGAATTGAGCTGTTTATTGCTGGTAGGGAGTTTGCCAATTTCTTTTGTGAATTAAATGATCCAATTGATCAGGAAGAGAGATTCGATGATCAGCTAAAACAAAAAGATTTAGGTGATATAGAGGCTATGTTCTTTGATGAAGACTATATCAATGCGCTCAAGCATGGGATGCCGCCTGCTGTTGGTGTTGGGATAGGAATTGATAGATTGGTTATGCTCGCTACTAATAAAACTTCGATCAGGGACGTTGTTTTATTTCCAACTTTAAAATAGATATTTTTTAGTTAAATAAGTTCCTGTATAAAGTTTCTCTCTTCAAGCAATTCATTTGCAGTAATTTCAAGTTTACTCTTTGCAAAGTCACTCAAACTAAAATCTCTTACAATTTCAACACCGCCATTTCCATCAGAGATTAGAGGAAAACCTGAAAATATGCCCTCAGGCATGCCATATGCTCCATCACTTAGTATTGCTGCATTAAAAACATCACCGGATCTTGTTGGATGCTCAACTGCTTTGACAGTATCGCATGCAGCTCTAGCCGCAGAAGATGCTGAAGATGCACCTCTAGCTTTAATTATTTCTGCACCCCTTTGTTGAATGCGTGGTAGGTACTCATTTTCAACCCAGGAATGATTGTTAATTAAGTCATAAGCATTTTGACCATTAATATTTGTATTCTCTAAGTCTGGAAACATGGTAGGACTATGATTGCCAAATATAGCCAACCTGTAGATGTCATCAACATGACAGTTTAATTTTATTGATAGTTGAGCTTTTGCTCTTAAGGCATCTAGCATTGTCATCGCCATCCATAACTGATTTTTGTTTGGTGAATTGCTGTAACCAATAAGCGCATTTGTATTTGCAGGGTTTCCAACAACGAGAATTTTGCAGGATTGTTTTGCTTTTTCACCAATAGCTTTACCTTGTTCAGTGAAAATACCGCCGTTGATTTGTAACAAGTCTGATCGTTCTTTAATTTCTTTGCCATTTAGTACAATACCCCTAGGGATAGAGCCAACTAAAAGACACCAGTCTGCATCTATAACCGCATCTTGAATGTTATCAAAGGTACTAATTGAATTTACCGTGCTGTATGCGGAATCTTCTAGCTCTTTGACAAAACCATCCAATCTTTCCATAGCTGAAGGGATTTCAACTAAAGCTAAATCTATTTTCTCATTTGATTTGAATACGCCCTGTTGGCATAAAAATGGAACTAGTGAGTAAGATATTTGGCCAGCAGCCCCTGTTATTACAACTTTCATAGCTTTGATTAATTTCTATTCTATGTTTACTTGTTGTTTAATTCCATTAGAATCAACATTTCGTACATAAATTATTAAGGAGTCAGACAATGTCACTAGATTTTAATGGAAAAGTTGCAGTAGTAACAGGTTCAGGAGGAGGCATAGGAAAAGGTTATGCACTTGAGCTTGCCAGAAGGGGCGCGAAAGTTGTTGTCAATGATTTGGGCGGATCTGTCGATGGTACAGGGGGCTCAGTATCAGCAGCTGAAGCTGTAGTTCAAGAAATTGAAGCAAATGGAGGTGAGGCGTTAGCAAATGGAGCAAACGTCAGCAATCAATCTGATGTGAAGGATATGGTTGAATCAACACTAAGCAAATGGGGAAGGGTTGATATTTTAATAAATAATGCCGGCATTCTTCGAGATAAGTCTTTTGGAAAAATGGAGTGGGAAGATTTTGTTGCGGTCATTAATGTTCATTTGCTCGGTTCAGCTCTATGTGCTCATAGTGTTTTTCCAGTAATGAAAGAACAAGAATATGGAAGAATAATTATGACATCGTCTTCATCAGGACTTTTTGGTAATTTTGGGCAAACAAATTATGCTGCAGCAAAAATGGGAGTAGTGGGATTAATGAACACGCTTAAGCTTGAAGGAGCAAAATACAATGTTCATACCAACTCCATTGCACCCACAGCAACAACAAGAATGACTGAGCATTTATTTCCTGCTGAGTTTGGCGAGCAGTTAGATCCAAAATACATTATCCCAGCTGTTGTATATCTTGCGAGTGAAAAAGCACCTAATGGTGAAATTCTAGAAGCAGGTGGGGGTGTGGTTGCCAACACATATGTTATGGAAACAATGGGTAAGTTTTTTGGCACAGATGAAAGTTTTACTGCCGAAGCTGTTGCAGAAAGCTGGGCGGAGATAGCTGATACCAATGATGCTAGAAGGCCCTTTCAAGGTGGAGATGTCGCTTTGAAGCACTTTGAGGCTATTCAAAAAACACAGAAATAAAACCTTATTACTAAGCATAAAAAAAGGCTCATAAAGAGCCTTTTTTATTTAAAGCACCACCATAGTTGCAGACCTACAGCAGCGCAACTTTTAATCAAATTGCAAAGAACCACCAACTTGGTATTCGATGACTCTGGTTTCAAAGAAGTTTTTCTCTTTCCTAAGATCCATAATTTCAGACATCCAAGGAAACGGATTCTTTACACCTGGGAATTCTTCACTTAAACCAATCTGTACCAGTCTTCTGTTACAGATAAATTTTAGATACTCTTCCATCATTACCGCATTCATTCCCAGAACTCCGCGTGGCATTGAATCTCTTGCGTATTCTATTTCGTATTGAGTCCCTTCAAGTATTAAGTTTCTAGCTCTAGTCTTCATGTCTTCATCCCAAATATTTGGATTTTCATTAATAATCGTATTGATAACATCTATTCCAAAGTTTACGTGCATGGATTCATCACGAAGGATGTACTGGAATTGTTCTGAAACTCCAGTCATTTTGTTTAATCTTCCCATTGATAGTACTTGCGTAAAACCGCAATAGAAGAACATGCCTTCAAGCACACAATAATAGGCTATTAGGTTTCCAAGAAACTCTTTATCGTTTTCAGGTGTGCCAGTGCTAAAACTAGGATCAGAAAGCGATCTCGTATGTTTTAGGCCCCAAGCAGCCTTTTTCTCAACTGAAGGTACTTCTCTGTACATATTAAATATTTCACCTTCATCCATACCTAATGATTCAACGCAGTACTGATATGCGTGAGTGTGAATTGCCTCCTCGAAAGCTTGTCGCAGAAGATACTGTCTGCATTCAGGGTTTGTTATCTGTCTATATACAGAGAGAACTAGGTTATTTGCAACCAATGAATCTGCAGTTGAAAAGAAGCCCAAACTTCTTTTAACTATTCTTCTTTCATCTTCTGAGAGCCCATCGTTACTTTTCCACAAAGCAATATCTGCAGTCATATTAATTTCTTGTGGCATCCAGTGGTTGGCACAACCATCAAGATATTTTTTCCAAGCCCATTCATACTTGAAGGGTACAAGTTGATTGAGATCTGCCCTTGAATTAATCATGGCTTTTTGATCAACCTGCACCCTGCCTTCTAATGTATCTAAATCTTCTTTAGCTAGCTTCATATCCTCTTCAGTTAGTGTAGAAACACTTACAGCTTCCTGGTTGGATGTATTTGCAACTGGCTCACTTTGTTGAAGTTGAACCTGAGGCTCAGCTTTTTCTGGAGTTTTCTCTTGTTTGTTTTCAGTTTTTTCTTCTTTATGATAATCGTCCCAATTTAACATTTTTCCTCCTATTGGCATGCCTCACAATCTGGATCTAATATACTGCAAGCTTTTGGTGCAGAAGCAGCTACTGTTGTGCTTGTTGCTGCAGTTTCAACTGCATTCAAGTTGCTTCTTTCAACCGTTGATTTTTCTGTTGAAGTAGCGCCCATAGCTCTCAAGTAATATGTTGTTTTTAGGCCTTTATACCAAGCCATTCTATAAGTGATATCAAGTTTTTTTCCATCAACATTTGCAATGTATAAGTTCAATGATTGAGCTTGATCAATCCATTTTTGTCTTCTGCTTGCCGATTCGACTATATAGCGTGGCTCAACTTCAAAAGCTGTCATAAATCTATTCTTAATATCTTCAGGAATTCTGTTTATCTGTGATAGAGATCCCTCAAAATATTTAAGATCGCTCAACATCACATCATCCCAAAGATCTGCCTGTTTTAATTCTTCAATTAAATAAGGGTTAACTATCGTAAATTCGCCTGATAGATTGGATTTAACGAATAGGTTTTGATAAGTTGGCTCAATAGATTGTGATACTCCTGTAATGTTGGCTATAGTTGCAGTTGGGGCAATAGCCATAACGTTTGAGTTTCTCATCCCTGTTGTTTTGACCTTCTCTCTTAATTTATCCCAATCAAGGGTTGTGTCTGTGTTTTGGTCAATAAAGTTTTCACCTCTTTGTTCTTTAAGAAGTTGGATTGAATCTATTGGCAGTATACCCTGATCCCAAAGAGAGTCTTTATAGGTCTCATAAGTTCCTCTTTCCTTCGCCAAGTCTGATGATGCATCTATTGCGAAGTAGCTTATTAGTTCCATTGATTTATCGGCAAAGTCTACAGCTTCTTGTGAGTTGTATGATATTCCAAGTTTATATAATGCATCCTGGAAACCCATCAAGCCCAAACCAACAGGTCTGTGTTTTTTATTGGAGTTTTCAGCTTGTGGAACAGGGTAGTAATTTATATCAATAACGTTATCTAGCATTCTTAAAGCTGTAGTTACTGATTGTTTTAGTTGCTCCACATTTATTTTTCCATCTTGAATATGTTGTGGAAGGTTTATGCTGCCTAAGTTACATACTGCTATTTCTTCTTCATTAGTATTAAGGGTGATCTCTGTGCATAAGTTTGACGAATGCACAGTTCCTACATGCCCTTGAGGTGATCTTATATTGCAAGGATCTTTGAATGTTATCCAAGGGTGCCCTGTTTCAAAAAGCATGGATAGCATTTTTCTCCAGAGGTTTTTTGCAGGAATTTTCTTAAAGTGAGTGAGGGTTCCATTCTCTGTCATTTTTTCGTATTCCTCATACCTTTTTTCGAATTCTGAACCATAAATATCATGCAGATCTGGCACATCTGATGGGGAGAAGAGAGTCCATTCCTTATCTTCTTCTAAACGCTTCATAAACAAATCTGGTATCCAGTTTGCTGTATTCATATCGTGGGTTCTTCTTCTATCGTCTCCGGTATTTTTTCTTAGATCTAAAAATTCCTCTACATCCATATGCCAGCACTCAAGATAAGCACAAAAAGCACCTTTTCTTTTGCCGCCTTGATTAACAGCAACAGCTGTGTCGTTAGACACTTTGAGGAATGGAACTATTCCTTGGCTCTTTCCATTTGTTCCTTTGATTCTTGATCCAAGTGCACGTACATTTGTCCAATCATTTCCGAGCCCTCCTGCCCATTTTGAAAGTAGAGCATTATCTCTTATGGCCCCATATATGCCTGAAAGATCATCTGGGACTGTTGTTAAATAGCATGAGGATAATTGTGGTCTATGTGTACCTGAATTAAACAAAGTCGGTGTTGAACTCATATAATCAAAGCTTGAAAGCAACTTATAGAATTCTATAGCTCTGTCTGTCTTATTTTCTTCATTTACTGCAAGCCCCATTGCCACTCTCATTAAGAAGACTTGAGGTAATTCATACCTAGTATCTTCTGATGTTATAAAGTATCGATCGTAAAGTGTTTGCAGGCCTAGGTATGTAAAGTTGAAATCTCTTTTTTCATCAATAGCATCTTGAAGTTTTTCTAGATCAAAGCTTAATAACTCTTCGTTAAGAAAATCCAGCTCAATACCTTTTTCAAACGTCTTTACTAATGCTTCGTTATACATTTCCTTTCTGTCTGATTTTTTGGCTAAGTCAATACCAAGGAAACTTAAGACCTCATTTTCAATGTTATTCAATAGTATTCTGGCGGTGACGTATGAGTAGTTTGGTTCTTTTTCTACCATTGTTCTGGCAGCAATTACCATACAGTCAGCAAGATCTTTTTCAGACATACCTTCGTAAGAAGAAGCGTTTATTTCCTTAATGAGAGCTTCCGGATCCACATCAGTTAAATTTGCACAAGCATTATTGACTATTGCACTAACAGGATCATCTTGATTATTTTTTGTTGTAACTACAGGCTCTTCTTCTTTCCTTTCTTGTTTTCGTGCCTCTCTGTACAATACATAGCTTCTCGCAACTTTATGATGCTCGCTTCTCATTAATTGGAGCTCTACTTGGTCTTGTATCTCTTCTATATGAATCGTTCCACCGGATGGCATTCTGCGCTCAAAGACTTCGATGACTGCTTTTGTTAAAACATCAACGTTCTCATGAATCCTCGACGAGCCAGCAGCTGT
>Ga0255772_10005444_pt1 | contig 11784 bp, 12 predicted proteins | sample 071ome_34_FD_179970 | JGI IMG/M metagenome (GOLD analysis project Ga0255772, IMG submission 179970) | Coastal salt marsh microbial communities from the Groves Creek Marsh, Skidaway Island, Georgia - 071411BT metaG (version 2) | ecosystem: Environmental > Aquatic > Marine > Intertidal zone >... | reverse complement strand
TTATCCAACCCTGGTTTATACCTGAAACTACAAAAGTTAAGGATCAGCTAAATGAATTTATAAAGAGAAAAGAAAAAATTGCATTTGTAGTTGATGAGTACGGAGAATTAATGGGATTAATATCATTGGAAGATATAATAGAAGAAATTGTTGGTAACATTTTTGATGAAAAAGATTTTTCTACAATTGGAATAAGAAGAGTAAATGAAAATCAATATAGAATAAGAGGCGATGTAAATATTAGAGACATCAATCGTGAATTAGATTTAAATTTACCTGAAAATAATGCTTCAACATTAGCTGGTTATATAATTTTTAAAACCGAGGCTTTACCGGAAGTTGGACAGACTTTTAAATTTAATAATATTATTTACGAAATCTTAAATAAAAACAAAAATCAAATTACTCAAATAAAAGTTATCTTAGATAAATCAACTAAACACTAATAATTTCAATTTCTAGCGCATGAATAAAGCTTTTCATTTCTTCTGAAAGGCATGAGTAAATTTTTTGATGAGATTTAATTTTTGGAAGTTTGTTTAACTCTTCGTCTTTTATTATAAGCTTGAAATGACTGATACCGCTATTTGGAGACTGTGCATGACTCTGGTGTAAATGTGAGTTATTTATTACCTGCACATCTTTTAAACCCAAGTTGTTAAGTAGTTTCTCCTTAATTTGTATTTCAGCATTCATGATTTTTTTATATTATATATTGTTTATGAAAAAAAGTTGTGAAAATCGAAATTGTTTTGAACGCGGTTTTAAAGAAGTTCTTGTAAGAGATAAGAAAAATAAAGAATACAAAATATTATGCCAACATCATTTTGAACAATATACTAAAAATCAAAATTTAAATTGTAATTGGGAGTCTTGTAAACAACTGGGAGAATTTAAAGCTCCTGCAAAAGGCGAAGGTGACTATCTTTGGTTTTGTGAAGATCACATTAAAGAGTACAATAAAAAATGGGACTTCTTCGAAGGAATGTCTCAAGCTCAAATAGAAGATTTTGTATTCAAAGATATTATTGGTCATAGAAAGACACAAAAATTTGGTTCTATGGATACTTTTTTTCACGAATTATGGAATAACGCGATTGAAGATGAGTTATTAAACTTATCGAAATTTAAGAATACACTAACTAAAGAAAATGAAAAATATACTGACAAGCAAATTGCGGCTTTAAAAAAAATGGATCTTAAACCAAATATTAATTGGCTAACAATTAAAGAACAATTCAAAAAACTTGTCAAAAAATATCACCCTGATATGAATGCTGGCGATAAAAAGTACGAAGAAAAACTTAAAGAAATTACAATTGCTTACTCGTATTTAAAAACATCGCTTAGCGATAAACAAAAGGTAACTTAAGATTAATGTTCGCAGAACAACCAGATTTAAAAATTTCAGTCAAACAAACTTTTAATATAGATACTGATTTAGAGGTTCCAGCGTTTTCAGATAAGAACGACTATGTTCCAGAAATAGATAATAATTATATCTTTGATAAAGAAACAACACTGGCCATACTTGCTGGTTTTTCAAATAACAAGAGAGTTATGGTTCAAGGATATCATGGAACAGGCAAATCAACACACATTGAACAGGTTGCGGCAAGATTAAATTGGCCTTGCGTTAGAGTTAACCTTGATAGTCATGTCAGTCGTATCGACTTGATCGGTAAAGATGCAATTGTAGTAAAAGATGGAAAACAAATTACTGAATTTAAAGAAGGTATTTTGCCTTGGTCACTACAAAACCCTGTGGCACTAGTGTTTGATGAATATGATGCGGGAAGACCAGATGTAATGTTCGTAATTCAAAGAGTGCTGGAAACAGAAGGTAAGTTTACTCTATTAGATAAAAATAAAGTTATTAAACCAAATAACTCATTTAGGTTATTCGCAACAGCAAATACAATCGGCCTTGGAGACACAACTGGCTTGTATCATGGAACTCAACAAATAAACCAAGGTCAAATGGATAGATGGAATATTGTAACTACACTTAACTATCTTGATCCTAAAAAAGAAGAGGCAATCATTTTAGCAAAATGTGAGTTTTTAAACTCTAATGAGGGAAAACAAATTATTAAAAATATGGTTCAAGTTGCAAATCTTACACGAAACGGTTTTGCAAATGGTGATATCTCGACTGTTATGAGTCCTAGAACAGTTTTGACTTGGGCTGATAATTATAAAATTTTTTCTGATTTAAAACATTCTTTCAAAGTTTCATTTTTAAATAAATGTGATGAGCTGGAAAGACCTATCATATCAGAATATTATCAAAGATGCTTTGGAGAAGATGTTTTATCAAATGAAGATAAAAACTCTAAACCAAATGGCTGATCATCCAAATTTAGAAAAATATAAAACGGCAATTCACTCCACCGCAAAAGCAATTGCAAGGAGTAACTTAAAAGAAAAAAGAGAAAAGTTTGATAAAATTGCTAAGCCAAAAATTATATCTCCAGAAAATAAGGAAGAAATTTTAGAAGCAAGAGTTGCAGCAGATAGTGAGGCTTTGAAAATAAAATATAGTGACGAAAATATATTAAACAAAAATCTCCCCTCAGGGACTATTAGTAAAACCATTTATAATATTGCAGAAAAAATCAGATACGAAAAAATTGGGTCAGATCAGTACAAAGGAATTAAACATAACCTAAATAGTTTTTATCAAAAAAAAATCTCTGAAAGCAATGTGCATTCACAAAACTTTATAGCAGATGCTTTTGAAGCATATTTACGCAGTAAAGTAATGAACTTTGAAGTTCCAGAGAATAAAAAAGAAGATTTTAAAAGATGGAATGAGATTTTCGATAATAAAGTTGCTAATAAAATATCTTCTCTGACAAAAAGTCTAAATGACCAAGAAGCTTATGGGGAAAAAATACAATCTATTATTGATGATTTAGAAATTTTAGACCAAGATCAAAACCCTCAGAATGCACAAAATGAAGAAGATAATGAAGATAATAATAAAGAACAAGACAGCGAAAAGCAGCAACTACAAGAGCAAGAAAATCAACAGTCTCAAAATCCAGAATTTGATATGGATAACTTAGTTCCTGAAATTGATTTTGACCCAAGCTTAAATGACCAAGAAATAGCTTTGGAAGACAGTGATGATGAAGACATACAAACAACAAGAGCTCAAAAGCAAGCAGCAAGTGATAATAAAAAATATAAAATTTTTACAAACCAATTTGATAAAATACTGGAAGCAAATGAACTTATTACTGATGAAGAAATTTTTAAATTACGAAATAATCTTGATATTCAATTATCCTCGCTTCAATCATTCATTTCTAGGTTAGCAAACAAATTACAACGAAAGCTTTTAGCAAAACAGAATAGATCTTGGAACTTTGACCTTGAGGAGGGTCTACTAGATGCATCAAAGCTGCCGAGAATTATTATGGATCCATTTAACTCGCTATCTTACAAAAAAGAAAAGGATATTGATTTTAAAGATACTGTTGTGACCTTGTTAATTGATAACTCAGGATCAATGAGAGGAAGGCCAATTACAATTGCTGCTATATGTGCTGACATATTATCTCGAACGTTAGAACGTTGCTCGGTTAAAGTTGAAATTTTAGGTTTTACAACAATGAATTGGAAGGGTGGAAAAAGTAGAGAGTTGTGGATGAAAAATAAAAAAGAAAATCCAGGACGATTAAATGACCTTTGTCATATAATATATAAATCAGCGGATACTCCTTGGAGACGGTCTAAGAATAATTTAGGTCTAATGCTTAAAGAGGGAATTTTAAAAGAAAACATAGATGGTGAAGCAATATTATGGGCTTACAATCGTCTTAAAAAAAGAAAAGAAGAAAGAAAAATTATCATGGTAATTTCTGATGGTGCGCCAGTTGACGACTCTACACTTTCTGTAAATGCGCCCAGTTATTTAGAACAACATTTAAAAAAAATTGTGCAATGGATTGAAAAAAATTCTGATATAGAAATTAACGCTATTGGTATTGGGCATGACGTTACCAATTACTACGAGAAAGCAATTAAGATTGCTGATGTTCAAGAATTAGGTGATGCTATGGTTGATCAACTTGTAGATCTATTTATTAATTCACCTATTAAGAAAAGAACTTTGAATTAAGTTACAATTTTTGATCATCATTCTAAAAGGAACTAGCATTAACATAGCAATTAAAATTTTTACTACAAAGTCACCTAACGCTAGAGTCACCCATGGCACTTGGGTTCCATAAAATGCAATTGAGAAAAATAAAATAGTATCAACTGCTGAAGAAATAATCGAAGATAGAAAAGGAGGCACAAACCAATATCTATTATCTCTAAGTTTGTTAAAAATATTTGCGTCTAATAATTGAGCAATTAAAAAAGCGGTACCAGAACCAATCACAATTCTCAAAGATATTAAATTGAAATCACTTACAGAGAACAATAAAGATATTAAAACGCCCCAAATAAATCCAATATGGATTACTTTTTTAGTAAAATTAATACCATGTACTCGATTAGCTAAATCTGTAACTAAAAAAGCAATAGGATAAGTAAAAGCGCCCCAAGTTAAGATATTTTCAAGATTTAAAAAATTAAATGGAAATTGGACTAAATAATTTGATGCTAAAACAATTAGCATCATTGATAATATATAAGGAATTAGTTTTTTATAACTCAATTGGCTTTAACTTTTGTTTTAACCATTAGAGCTTTTTTAATTTTTTTAATTCTTGGTGCTAGATTTTTATTTTTTGCTCTAATTAAAAACTGATCAAGACCACCTCTAAAATCAACAGCTTTTAAAGCTCTTGTTGAAATTTTTAGGCTGACGTTCTTTTTTAATAATTCACTTCTAAGAGAAACTTTTTTAAGATTAGGAAAAAACTTTCTTTTAGTTTTATTATTTGCGTGAGACACTTTATGTCCACTCATTGGTCGTTTACCAGTTAATTCACAAATATTTGCCATAGGTGGTCAGGATATATTTCCTTAAAATGTTTTGGTCAAGGTGTTTTTAAAGGCTTTTTATCTAGCATCTCGGTTTGACAATTAAGCATTACAGGCATAATTGTTAAAAAATCACTTTTAATAATGTTTGATTTCTACTTACCGATCACTGAAGTAACTATTAATATTCCTCTATTATTAATTATAAGCGCCGCAGTTGGGTTTTTGACAGGTTTGCTTGGAATTGGTGGTGGTTTTTTAATGACACCAATATTAATTTTCCTTGGCATTCCTCCGGTTTATGCTGTTGCCAATGGAGCAAATAATATTTTAGCAGCATCTGTTTCTGGATCATTAGCTCATTATTTTAAAAAGCATATTGATTTAAAAATGGGTGTGCTAATTTTAATTGGTGGATTGGTTGGATCTATCATTGGTGTAGAAATATTTATTTTTTTCTTAAAAAAAGGAACAATTAATAACGTAATATCAGTTTCTTATTTTATTCTTTTAAGTTCAATAGGTTTGCTCATGTTCTATGAAAGCTTAAGTGAAATGCGAAGAATAAGAAATAATAAATTCATTAGAAGAAGAATTCATCAGCATTACTGGATACATAATTTACCATTTAAAGTAAGAATTCATGCCTCAAAACTTTATATCAGTGCTATTGGCCCTATTTTCTTTGGTGTGCTGATTGGGCTTGTATCATCTCTATTAGGTGTTGGCGGAGGATTTATACTAGTCCCAATATTAATTTATATTATAGGAATGCCTGCAAAATTAGTTCCGGGAACCTCTCTTTTTGCAATGATATTTGTGATGATTATAGTTTCATTGCTTCATGCGATTTCAAATAGAACAATTGATATTTACCTTGTTATGATTTTAGCTTTTGGATCTGTCTTTGGAGCTCAATTAGGATCTGTAATAAGCACTAAATTAGCCGGTGAAGAACTGCGAGGACTGCTTTCAATTTTAATTCTAACTTTTGGTTTTAAGTTTGGTTATGATTTATTTTTTTCAAAAATTTTACCTTCAATGAATATTGCAAGTGCTGTAGAACCTGAATTTAACAATTTTACAAATTTTGTAATTAATGCTTCACATAACTACCCTGTTATTTACGGTATAACCTCAGTAAGTATTGCAATTGTAATTGGTATCCTAGTTGCCTATTCGTTCAAAAAAGTTATTCAATGAACCATTCTAAATTAGTAAAAATTTTATGCTATAGTGGTTTAGTTCCTTTTTATACACTTTCTGTAATAAGTTTTTTTTATAAAAATTTTTTTGTTTTTGATCTATTTTCTATCTACTCTTTGATAATCATCAGTTTTTTGTTTGGGTCAACTTGGTTGGAGCTCATTCTTTATCAAAAAAACTCAATTTCTAAATCATTAATAACTGGAGTTGTTCTGACCCCAGTATTATTAATTTTTGTTGAAATATTTATTCAAGCTCAAATTAAATTTTTTATTTATGGAATTTGTTATTTTGGAATTTATTTAGTCGATCAAAAATTTCTAAAAAACCTCGATTATCTAAAAATTAGGAAAAACTTAACGATTCAAGTTATTTTAAATCATATGCTAATATTAATTAGCATTTATTCCAACGGCTTCTGAGATATTATTAAATCCATCTTGTTTTAAAAGTTCAACTAATTCTTTATTAATATTTGAGGCAACGTAAGGACCCTTGAAAACCATCGAGGTATAAAGTTGAACTAAATTTGCACCAGACTTTATTTTTTCATAAGCAGTTCTTCCATCGCTTACTCCACCCACCCCAATAATTGGAATATTCCCTTTTAAATTTTTAAAGAACTTTGAAATAACTTCATTTGATAAAGAATAAATTGGACATCCAGAAAGGCCGCCTTGCTCATTTTTATTTTCATTTGATAAGTTTTCTTTACCTTCAACTGAAGTATTGGTTAAAATTAAACCATCAATTTTTTTATCTAAAAAAACTTTAGATAAATTATCAATTTCATTATCATCAATATTAGGAGACAGTTTAAATAAAATAGGTTTATTGTTTTCTCTACTTTTTCTAAAATTAAATAATACATTAATAAGATCAGTGATTTTTTCTTTATTATGCAAAGTTCTTAAATTCGGTGTATTGGGTGAAGATATATTAACTGCCAAGTAATCAGCTTGGTCATAAAACTTTTCTATGCAGGTTAAATAATCATCATTTTTAGTAGCATTTTCTTTATTTGGACCAATATTAATTCCTAATATTCCATTGTTAGGGTTGTGTTCAATTCTATTATGAATTTTTTCCATTCCATCGTTGGGAAAACCAAGTCGATTAATAATGGCTTTATCTTCATTAAATCTAAACACTCTTGGTTTTGGATTCCCCTCTTGAGGTTTTGGTGTAATGGTCCCTACCTCCGCAAAACCAAATCCTAATTTATAAATAGAATTATAAACTTCTGCATTTTTATCGAACCCAGCAGCAAGACCTACCGGGTTATCAAAATTAATTCCAAAAACTTTAGATTTTAAATTTTCATGACCTTTAAATCTAAACAAATCAAATGGAATAATATTTGTCTTTAAAAATTTAATTGCTAATTGATGGGCAACTTCAGGGTCGGTTTGTTTTAGAAATGAACTAAAAATATCATAAAACATTCTATCTTTTTAAACTGTCCTCTAACAATTTGATAGTTTCTTGACGTCCAAAAAAGCTGATAAATGAACCCATTCTTGGTCCCTGTTCATCACCAAATACAATTTCATAAATTGCCTTGAACCAATCTCTAAGTTTTTCTTTAGGATAATAGTTTTTTCCAACTGTAAATACTTCGGTTTGAATTTCTGCTGGGTCTTTTCCGTCTGGCATTTTTTTTAATACTTCGATTAAATCTAATAATGCCTTTTTTTCGTTTTCATCAGCAGATCGGTATTTTTTTGAAGGCTTTACGATATCATTAAAATATTGAATGGCATTTTGAATTAATTTTTGAAGAATAGGATGATTTTCTTTTACAATATTTGAATTATAATTTTTTATAAATTTCCACAATACATCTTCATTTTCTGCATTACTTGCACTAACTAGATTCAAAAGAACTCCAAATGTAATCACATTTTTTTCTTTAGGAGGAATACCGTTATGAACATGCCATACTGGATTACCTAATTGCTCTTTGATTTCTTGACCTTCAAACTTTTCTAGAAAAGTTAAATATTCATCTACTGCTTTTGGAATGACTTGCGGGTAAAGCTTTTTAGCTCGTTGAGGATTTTGATACATATACAATGCTAGACTTTCTTGAGTTGCATACTTTAACCATTCTTCAATCGTAATACCGTTACCTTTAGACTTTGAAATTTTTTCTCCTTTTTCGTCTAGAAATAGCTCATAGGCAAAACCATTTGGTGGCGAAGTTCCTAAAGTTTTACAAATTTGACCTGAAAGTTCGGCGCTAGGAATTAAATCTTTTCCATACATTTCAAAATCAACTTTAAGTGCAGACCATCTCATTGCCCAGTCAACTTTCCATTGTAGCTTACAGCATCCGTCTGTAACTTTGGTTTTTAATTTTTTACCATTATTATCAAAAACAACTTCATTTTGTTTTTCATCAATTTCTATAATTGGAATTTCCAAAACTTTTCCAGTTTCAGGACAAATTGGCAAAAATGGACTATAAGTTTTTTTTCTCTCACTTCCTAAAGTTGGAAGTATAATATTCATTATCTTTTCATAATTATTTAAAACATTAATTAGCTCATCATTAAAAACTCCACTTTTGTACATTTCCGTTGAGCTTTTAAAGTCATAAGAAAAGTTAAATTTATCTAAAAAAGTTTTTAACATGGCATTGTTATGTTCGCCAAAACTTGGGAATTTTCCAAAAGGATCTGGGACTGCAGTTAAAGGCTTATTTAAATTTTTTTGTAATAGCTCGCTATTAGGAATATTGTCAGGCACTTTTCTAAGACCGTCCATATCATCTGAAAAAGTAAATAATTTTACAGGAATATCTGATATTTTTTTAAAAGCTTGAATCACCATTGTTGTTCGACATACTTCTCCAAAAGTTCCAATATGAGGCAATCCACTTGGACCATAGCCGGTTTGAAACAAAACATGTCCTTTTTTTTCTAGGGCTTTTCCTTTTTTTTTTAGAATTGCTCTAGCTTCTACAAAAGGCCATGCGTTGGAGTTTAAATATTCTGAACTCATAAGTGTTTTGTTTATAGGCTAAAATTAAGTTTTTTCAAATTACAAACGTTTGAAACATTGTCTAAAGAAAATATTAATATAATTTCATTTTAACTGCTTCGAAATGAATTCTGGATTAAAAACTACTTTCCTAATTATCGGCTATCTAATTATAATTTTATCTGTCTTCATGCTCATTCCACATGTTGTCGAAATGACTATTGGAGACAGATCCCAACACTTTTTAGTCACAGGAATTCTATCTGCTTTTATTGGAACTCTACTTATTTTAGTCAGTCAAACAAAGGATAGGTCTTTAAATGTTCAACAAGCTTTTTTAATGACTAATTTGGCTTGGTTATCGATATGCTTTTTTGGAGCATTACCCTTATATTTTTCATCATTAGATCTTAGTTTTACGGATGCTTTTTTTGAAAGCGTTTCTGGAATTACTACAACCGGGTCCACCATATTAACCGAGGTGGAAAGAGCTTCTAAAGGAGTTTTGGTTTGGAGGTCATTGCTTCAATGGCTAGGTGGTATTGGAATTATCGTTATGGCAATAACAATTTTGCCGTTGTTAAATATCGGTGGAATGCAACTTTTTAGATCTGAGGGAATGGAAGTTGAAAAAGTTGTCCCAAAAGTAACTGAAATTGCTTTATCAATAACAAAAATTTATATTTTTATTACGATATTATGCTCCCTCGCGTATTGGCTTTCGGGCATGAATATTTTTGATGCAATTAATCATGCATTAACAACGGTTTCGACTGGTGGTTACTCTACTTACAGTCAATCCATTGGATATTTTAATAGTACACTGATTGAAATTGTTGCGATCTTTTTTATTATTACAGGAAGCATTCCTTTCTTAGCATATATAAAATTTGTAAGAGGTGATTTGTTTGTTTTTTTTAAAGATAAACAAATTATAGGATTTTTTCTCATTTTATTAGGATCAATTATCATTATTACAATTCACTCTTATTTTAATATTAATGAAGATCCTTGGTATGCCTTAAGAGATGCTGCATTCAATGTTACATCAATTATTACTGGAACAGGTTATACGACAAAAGATTTTAGTGCATGGGGAAATTTTTCTGTATTTTTCTTTTTAGTGTTAATGTTTATTGGAGGATGTTCTGCCTCGACGACATGTGGGATTAAGGTATTTCGATTCCAAATTATCTTATCGTTTATTGATCAGCAGGTAAAAAAAATTTTCTATCCAAATGGAGTTTTTCCGATCAAATATAATAACCAAAATATTAATGACCAATTCTTAACTTCTGTTCTTGCGTTTGTTTGCCTTTATATTTTTATATTTTTTATTTTAACTCTTTTACTTTCACTAACAGGATTAGATTTAATTACCTCGGTTTCCGCTGCAGCAACATCGATATCAAATGTAGGTCCTGGTCTTGGTCATATGATTGGTCCTGATGGAAACTTTTTCATGCTATCCGATAGTGCTAAATGGTTACTCAGTCTTGGGATGTTGCTTGGGAGATTAGAATTATTAACGGTATTAGTTTTATTTTTACCAGCGTTTTGGAGAAATTAACTCGACAAACACCAGTCAATAATTGCTTTTTGTCCGTGCAATCTATTTTCAGCTTGTTGCCAAACTAAAGATTGTTTTCCATCAATAACAGAAGATGTAACCTCTTCTTCTCTTGCTGCAGGTAAAACGTGTAAATAAATTGAATCTGATTTTGTAAGACTCATTAATTCATCGTTAACTTGATATGACTTTAAATCTTCTTTTTTCTTTTTAGTATCTCCTTGATCACCCATCGAAACCCATTTGTCTGACATGATACAGTCAGCATCTTTCACACCTTCTTTTGGATCATTAAAAATACTAATTTTACCATTTTGTTTTTCAGCCCAATCTAAAACCTGTTTTGATGGTAAATAATTTTTTGGAACACAAATATTTAGTTCAAAATCAAACTGAACTGCGGCTTCAATGGCAGAATTGGTTACGTTGTTACCATCACCCACCCAAGCAACCTTGGCTCCTTTGATTGGTCCTTTTTGCTCTTCAAATGTCATGATGTCACTTAATAATTGGCACGGATGACTTGAATTAGTTAGTCCATTTATCAATGGAACAGTTAAAAGTTTTGATAAATCAATAAGTGTTTGGTGTTCAAAAGTTCTGAACATAACAATGTCTGAAAATCCTGAGATTACTTTAGCGGTATCTTGAACGCTTTCTTCGCCCTTTCCAAGATGCATATCATTAGCATTCATCACAATAGTTTCCCCGCCAAGTTGTCTCATGGCAAGATCAAATGATAATCTTGTTCTAGTCGAAGGTTTTTCGAAAACCATTAATAATAATTTATCTTTCGCATTTGAAGGTTCGGACACAACAACTTTACCCTCTTTGCTTTGTTTTGCTTTTCTTCTCTTAGCTTCAGATAAAATATGATGTAAATCTGATTTAGGAATTAAAGATAAATCTAAAAAATGTTTCATTTTAATTTCTCACATACTTTTTCAATAATTGAAATACCTTCATCAATTTCATTTTCGGTCACAATCAATGGAGGAAGTAATCTCACTACATTTTCTGAGGCTTTTACAGCTAACATTTTATGTTCGAATAACTCATTTAAAAACTGAGTATTCTCA
>Ga0255772_10005442_pt1 | contig 11786 bp, 12 predicted proteins | sample 071ome_34_FD_179970 | JGI IMG/M metagenome (GOLD analysis project Ga0255772, IMG submission 179970) | Coastal salt marsh microbial communities from the Groves Creek Marsh, Skidaway Island, Georgia - 071411BT metaG (version 2) | ecosystem: Environmental > Aquatic > Marine > Intertidal zone >... | reverse complement strand
GCAATGATGGATAAGCACGAGCATCTGTCCAATTTTGGAATGGATACTCCAATGAATATCGCAAAAACTATGGCGATTTACTCCGGATTTACAGAAGGAGTACAATTGTTTAGTAGTTTTGCGATTCTACTAAACTTTCCAAGACATAACTTGATGAAAGGCATGGGTCAGATTGTAACATGGAGTATTCGTGATGAAACTCTTCATGTAGAAGGCATGAGCCAGTTGTTCCGAACTTTTATTCAAGAAAATCCAGAGTTATGGAACGATGATCTAAAGTATGAAATTTACTGTGCCGCAGAACGAACAGTAGAGTTAGAAGATGCTTTTATTGATTTGTGTTTTGAAGGTGCGGAAGTGCCCGATCTAACAGCAGAAGAAGTAAAAGAGTATATTCGATATATTGCAGATCGTCGACTTCTTGGTCTGGGAATGAAGAAAATATTTGGTAGTGAAAATAATCCTTTACCCTGGCTTGACTATATGTTGAACGGTGTAGAGCACACTAACTTTTTTGAAAATCGTGCCACCGAGTATGCACGCGCGAGCACGACAGGCAATTGGCAAGATATATTTAAATAGGAGCTATTATGGCAAATGAAAGTATAAATCTTGATCTCTCTTTGCAAGAAGTAAATACTATACTAGCAGCTTTGGGGGAGTTGCCTGCTAAAAATAGCATGGCAATAATTAATAAGATTCAACAACAAGCGCAACCACAAGTTACGCCAGAACCAATTGAAGAAGGGGCTATTTAGCCCCTTTTTTAAAACTTGGGTAGTGCCGCAGTAGGCGGTGTAAAGTTAGATGTGTATCTGGCTACGCCTTTGGTAATTCGTAGATCGTCTATGTAACCAACAAACGGATAACTAGAGCCAGCCTCAATGCCAATATAATTAGTAGAGTCTCTGCCAAAGGTGACGTTCATAGTCCCACTAGCAGTGGACGTCCCATTAACGTAAATTTTTACAGTAGTGCCTGACTTTACAAAAGCCAAATGCGTCCATTGGTTATTTGGGACTGCGTTTCCTGCAGTGCCTACGCCAATGCTACTGCTGGCTCCATTAGCGTGTAAGATTTCTGTGTCTTCTCCGTTTATGTAAATTTGCCAAGAATTTGTTGCACTATTCCAGTTATTATCTAGAATCATGCGATAGCCTGTTCCTGTACAATAACTCCAAAACTCAACAGTAAAGTCGCCTGTTTCCATAGACAGTGTGCTGTCATCTGTAAGCACAAGGTAATCACCAGTACCATCAAACTCCAATGACCCTGTGCCGTACTTTTTAACGGCTGTGTCAATCTGAGCGTTACCTACAGTATCTATGTTGTTGATGCCTGATAGGTCGTAGATGCCAGCTTCTTGAAAAGACATATAAGAATCTGTTGTTGTTCTTACGCCAACAGGGGCAGTAGGCACTGTTATTGTTGATCCTGTATAAATTTTAACTTTTTCTTCTATTCGCCAATCTGCTAAATAACATTCATCTGCTTTTGCTCCAGCATCCCAACGAGCACCAAAGTGTTGCTCAAAACTATAAATAGTCCCTGTGTTATTAAAATTTTTAACTCTTACTCCATTGCAAAAAAGCTCTGTAGTTGAACCATCTCTATTAGCAACAACATGAACCCACTCGTTTAAGTTGAAGCAGTTACTTGCAGTAGAAGTCCCATAACCGTGCCAAAAATTTAAATCATCTCCACTAGTAATCCAGAGTGCGGGCGTTGCGTTTGTGTTTGAGTCTTTTCTAGCATCAAAAAGAATTTGAGTTGTGTTTTTTGTAGCATAAAACCAACCTTCTATAGTATATCCCCCATTTTCAGGACGAATACCGTGGTTAGTAGGCGCGTGTAAATAACTATCTCCATCAAAATATGCAGAACCTCCATCAACCGCTATGTCTCTTGCGTCATCATTCTTGAACGGACTAAATGGAGTTACTTTTGGACTACCTGAAATTGTAATATCGTATTCGCTATCTCCGTTATCAATAAACCTATTTGACTGACAAGCCAACAGTTTTTCTGTGTAGCTTGCGCTGTTTGTAAAAGGCTCTGTTGGTACGTTAAAGTCACTTGAGTATATGGCAGTGCCTGAAACAAGCCTGATATTAGAAAGGTATCCTTTAAATGTAGCTAGGTTTCCTGACCCTATTCTTAACCCATCGTTATACGGATAGTTGTAAGAATCATTAAATGAACCAGACTGAAGGCTTTGAGAAACACCATCATAAAAAACTTTAAATACACTACTGCTTGAAACTATTGCTACATGATGCCATTGACCATCAAGTATAGGTGCGCCATCAACAACCCAAAGGTTTGTTAGGTTGTACTGATTGTTCCAACGTAAGTCACCACTTTGAACCATTAAGCCCCAAAAGCCATTACCTGTTTGGTTATCTGGGTTCATAATATTAAAACTAGTGTCTGTGGTATTTATCCAAAACTCAACAGTAAAAGCACCTGTACCTAAAACAGTTGCTCCGTTGGCGGTGTTTAAGTAGCTAGAGCCATCAAAATAAACTGACCAGTTATTTCCATACGGACTAAAGCTACCCTGTACTACATTTCCAACTTCGGTAAAAGTAGATACAGAAGCACCGCTTGATCCGTTTTCACAAGTAAATGTACTGTTTTCGTCACCGCTAGTACCATCACCGTCTAACAACAGAACAACATTGGCAAAATCATCGTCACCAGTGTCAGCCGCACCAGCCGCACCAGCAGCTGCCTGTTGTAAAAGTTGATCTATATTCATCCCAATCCCTGTCCTGATGTAAATCCATACCAAGTTGTGCCACCATCATGAGTATAAAAAACAAACTGATCAACAGCAGATGCTGTAGCTGTTAAAGTAGGTGCAGTAGCTGCAGGCCAATCAACAGACGCAGGCCACGTTACCGTGTAACCAGATGCACTTGCATCTTGAATAATTTTTAAAGAAAATCCATAGGCTGTACCAGTTGCAGGAGGATTACTAAATGTAAACGTAGTATTTTCTGTTAATGTGTGACTAAATACATTTCCTGCTTCGCAATCAACAGTTGTAGCGTTACTAGAACTTGTAACTGCAGAATAGCTTTGATTATAGCTATCAACTATTAACTCTCCTGTAATCGTTTGATCCGCTGTAAATGTATTACTAACGTCATTTTTAGTTGTATCGGCATCATATGCTTGTACACTTGTTCCAATGTCAGAATCAACAACAACATTTGAACCACCATTTTGAAGTGTTCCTGTAAAATTAGCAGTAGCGTCTGAATAAACCGCATACCCGCCTGTATCAATTAAGTAAGACAAAGAAGACCAAGCTGTTGATCCGTCTCCTATTTTAATTTTAGAAGTGTCTGTTTCTACTCCTAACTCTCCCTGTGCAAGAGTGGGATTAGCAGATGTCCAATTTGAAGCAGTGTCTCTTCGAAGTTGAATAATATCAGCCACTTGCAGTTCCTCCATCTACAGACTGAGCAGAGGTATAAGTGCTATTTGCAAATCCTCCATCAGTATCTTGACCAGTAGCAATATTGCTTAAAGTTGATCCATCTCCCGTAAAACTAGTAGCAGTAACACTTCCAGAAAGAGTTAAATTTTCCGAGTTATCTAAGCCAGAAGCAAGATCAGCAATTCGGCGTGCAATTGATTTTGACATTTTTTACTCCGGTTTTGTTGGCCAGGTTATAGTATTTGGAAACTCTGACTGCTGAGGCACATCTCGAAGTGCTTGACGGTATGCTTGCATTTCTGCCGACATTGTGACATCAGAAAGTGCAAAATGATCAGTAGCTTTCAGCAATTCGTCGCGTGCAGCGCGTTCTGTAGTAGCTAAAGCAGCATTGTCTGCGGCAATTTTAGCATCTTTTTGAGCTTGAACAGTTACAGTATTACCTTCTTCATCGGTATATTCTGTAAACATTTCTCGTATAGCCCATTTTTCTGTCCATACGCCATTAATTTGTTCAACTCCATCTGCGACGACAACTTGAAAATCTCCGGGAGTAGGTTTGGGAGTTCTTACAACTCCTGCAACTCCTAGAGCCTCCATAGTTGCATTAGTCCATGCTTGTGGCAAAGACATATGCTTGTTTTCATTTTTAATTTGGACTTTTGTTTTGGGCTGTCCAGTAGCCAAATCTACAAATAACATATTTTTCCTCCTATGCGATTGCTAAAAAGATGTAAGTGCCGCCAGAAGCGTTAAGTGCCGCAGTTGACGATGTAATCGTGAAGCCACTTGATAGTGGGTCTATGAAGTCTGTGCCATACGCTTGTGGCGCTGTTGTGTTTAAGAACAAATAAGGATCGTTACCAGCCACGATTCCCCGCACAGTATCCCAGTAGTACCAATCACCTGCAGAGTCTGTACGCTTAACCAATACAAACCTAGCACCAGAAGTAAAGCCACAATCAACGTCTAAATTAGCTCCTGTGCCTGTGTAGCTACCGACCTTTGATATGCCGGGGACTGTGGCGAAGAGGTAGGCTATGTAGTCGTAGCTAGATTGGTTAATACCTTGATAATTTACTGGGTAGATGTGCGTGGCTGTTGTGGCTTGAGTGAACCACCCTGACGTACCTTGTGCAGGCACTCCGGTTGCTGTGTTATCGTTTAGTTTTAAGCTCTCTGTGGTTATATCCAGCGCAGAGTGCCAAGCCACCCAGTTGTTAGCGTTTGTTCTGTTCTTCACCCATATCATCTCAGGCGCTACGCCCAAGTTGTGCGGCAAGGCGCGACCATTTACGCTATTACCCGTATAAGCCACAACATCAAAGAATCCCGGCGCTCTGCGGAACATCCACGTTGTGTGGGTTGAGCCATATCCTCCTTGATGAACCCCATTACTAAAATCAAAGGCAACATCTGAGTTAGTAGATTCAGCCGCAGTGGTGTCTGTAAAAAGCCTTTTATCTCCTTGAAGTCTACTGGCAAATTCTGTAGTTCGGGTTTGATCAGGCTGTCTAAAAAAATAGGCGTCTACTGGAAAGCCAGAGATATGGTTTGGCGGTGGATTTCCTGTTCCTGCTACCGTTGTAAATAAATCAGTAGCCGCAAACTCTGATGCTGGCTTGTGGGGTCTGCGGATGGCTACGTAGATGTAAGTAGAGTTAGTTGATCCTATATAGCCAAAGCCATTGCTTTTTAGTGCTACTTGCCCGGAGCCTGTTTCAAAAGCATCAGTGTTAGCTGATATTTTTTGGGTTGACTCATAATCAGAAGTCATGCCCCGCATTACGTCATATATAAGCCAATCACTAATGCCACCTTCTGATCGCTTTATCATTAACCACTGAGGTTCAAAACCTAAGTCAATATCAGAGGTTGAAAAACCGCTACCATCAGTAGTAAACGACCCACACTTAATAATTGACTCGTCGGAGTCTGTGCCAAAGTCTTGAGCATCGTGAGCAAATAAATAGGCAACGTAGGTTCCACCGTTAGCATTTACATTAGAATTGTTTCCAAGTGTAAATTCAGTGCTTGTGGGAGCAGTGTCATTCCATCTGTCTATAGAATCGGTTGTTGCCGCAGTCCCATTTAAAGCAAGATAATCTGTTTCTGGATTTGCAGTATTAGCTCGGTGATATACTTGCCAAGCACTGCTAGATGCGTCTCTTCTTTTGACAGCAATCATCCCCGGAACGGAGCCTAAGTTATGGCTTACAGTACGACCAGCAACACCATCACCCGTATACGTTACAATATCAAAGAACCCCGGTTGCTTGCGGAATGACCAAGAAACATAGGGTCTGCCGTTGTAATTAAGTAATTCACTATCTTTTTGAACTGTAAATCCATCAGAGTTAAATACAATAGTGGCAACACCCGTCGTGTTAACATTTTCGGCGTCGCCTACATCAGATTTAAGTCGGGAATATTGTCCTCTTTCAGTATCATATAAACTATGGGACTTTCCGGTAGTGCCTCCGCTTCTCTTTTTTATCCAAACAAGACCACCCTCACCACTAAGGTCAAGTCCATTTTGAATTTGATTGGTAGAGCTATCGCTAGTGCCGTTTCCCTCGTACAAATACGTCGAAAACACATCGTCAACGTAAGTAGCTCCGCCAGCGTTACCAGCGGCGGCTTGTTGTAAAAACCTACCTACACTCATCCTAGTGCTTGCCCCGCTGTAAACCCGTACCAAGTTGTTCCACCGTCATAGGTGTAAAACACAAATTGATCCGCAGCAGACGCTGTAGCTGTCAGGGTAGGCGCTGTAGCACTCGGCCAATCAACAGACGTAGGCCACGTTACAGTGTACCCAGAGGCTCCAGAGTCTTGAACAACCTTGAGTGACATTGCGTAGGCTGTGCTATCTGTAGCTGTACCAGCCGCAGGAGGATTGCTAAAGACTACAGTGGTGTTTGCGTCTAGTTCGGTTTCAAAGACGTTAGCGTTTTCGCAGTTAAAGGTTGTGCTGTAAGTTGTTGTAGATGTTGAATACTCATTAACATCGTCACCAGTTTTACCTACAACAAACATCTTGGTTCCGTCAGAACTAAACACCAATCCTGTTGGCGCTGTTTCTTGAGAAGCTACAGAAAAGTTTTGGGAATACGAGGCTGTACTAACATCAAAGCCTGTTGATAGCGTGTATTCATTTATGATGTCACTAACATCAGTAGTAACAAACATTTTAGTGCCATCAGAGTTAAAGGCTATTCCTGTGGGGCCGTTTTCTTGTGCGGATACCGAAAAGTTTTGAGTATAAGAAGCCGTAGAAACATCAAAGCCTGTTGATAAGGCATATTCATTTACATCATCACCGTTTCTTCCAACAACAAACATTTTAGTGCCATCAGAGTTAAAGGCTAATCCACCGGGGCTTGTGTCTTGTACGTTTATTGAAAAGTTTTGAGAGTACGACGCTGTACTTATGTCAAATCCTGTTGACAAATTATACTCGCTCACATCGTCGCCTTGATTGCCAACAACAAACATCTTAGTTCCGTCAGAATTAAAAGCTAATCCGTAAGGGTCTGTGTCTTGAGCAGATACTGAAAAATTCTGTGAGTACGAAGCCGTAGAAACATCAAACCCCGTAGACAAATTATATTCATTTATGTCATCACCTGTAGCACCAGCAATAAACATTTTAGTACCGTCAGTATTAAAAGCTATGCCGGTGGGTTCTGTATCTTGTGCAGATAGCGAAAAATTTTGAGTATAAGAAGCACTACTAAGTTGGTAACCTACAGTAGTGCTGACACTGGAAACCTTTTTAAAAGTCTCGTTGTAACTATCAACCAACAATTCGCCTGTGATGTCTACGTCACCTGTGTAGTTAGCGCCTACTTTGGAGTCTAACTGTGTCTGGATGTTTGACGTAACACCGTCTATGTAGTTGAGTTCTGCTGTAGTTGCTGTAACACCATCAAGAATATTTAGTTCAGCCGCTGTTGATGTAACACCATCAAGAATGTTTAGTTCAGCCGCTGTTGATGTAACACCATCAAGAATATTTAACTCTGCGGCTGTAGATGTAACGCCGTCAAGAATATTTAACTCTGCTGCTGTAGAGGTAACACCCTCAATGCTAGTAGCGGTTGCGGCTGGCTGTAATCCAATAAAAGGCATTATGTTATCTCCATTACGCCGAGAGTAACATCAAGCGCGGAAGCTGTTCCGGCTTGTACTCGTAAAATATCTGTTGCTTCTAAAATATATTTCTGTCCTGACATTATTTCCAAAGAAGTTCTACTAGGTATTGAAACTGTATCAATAACCTGATAGTCTACAGAAGCAGAAGTATCAGTAATTCGAACCGTTGCTGTAACAGCACTCGCTGTTTTATTACATATGTTCAAACCTAATACAACTGTTGTAGTCGAAGCAGGAACAGTATATACATCCGTATAACTAGTATCCGATATATTTGATCCGAAAGCATTTTTAAAAGTGTTTGCCATAATATTATCCTAAAGCGATTGCCAAAGCCGTTGCATCGTCTACAGTTGCATATCCTGGAGCTGCAATATTTATTCGTCTTCCCATATCAACAATATAGTCAACAACGTCTCCTGTTGTGAGTGCGGGAGAAAATGTAATAGTAGATCCAGAAATAGTAAAAGAGTCCCCAGGCTCCTGGGTTACACCATTTACAGAAACAATCATAGCATTAACATGAGAAGGAGTATATGCACTACTATTAACAGTCATGGAGTATGCTGCTTGTCCGTTTACAGTTGTAATTGCATCTAATTTTGTAGGATTGTGGACAGATGCAGCAGATGAAATTACTACAATTCTTACTATATCATTTGCTGCAAGTGCGCTAGTAAAGACAACAGATGTTCCGTTGGTAGCAGTATAATCTACTGTGTCATCTTGTAGTATACCATTTAGAAATACAAGAATACTACCCGCTTCATAGAGAAGCGTAGCACTATTTGCATCAGATCCTGAAAAAGTAGTTTGATTTGCAGTTGCAGTATATTCATATTCTATAAGTCCAGGATTTGTATACTGAAAAATGCTTTGGCCTGAACCTACTTCTACAACTGTTTCAGTACCACTTACATTTTTCTTGATATACATTTTGCCATCATAGGTATTGATAGCAACTTCACCAAGTTCCAATGAAGAGGTACTAGGAATCGCACCCGACGTAGCCGAGCGCTTTAGTTTAATTGTCTGTGCCATTTGGCTCCCTCTTTAAATTGCGTATATACGCGAGGTATTATCTTGTATTAGAATGTTCCGCCGTCGATAGTTGGAATTTGAGTTTCAAAATTTGTATCAGTCAACAAATCTTCCGCAGTTCCTGCGTTATCACTCACTTGCCACAAATCAGTAGTTTCATTCCATCGTAAATAAACATTTGTAGCTGTGCCTCTCTCAACTTCGATACCAGCATTTGCGCTCGGAGTTCCTGTTTCGTCAGAGTTGAGAAGAATAATATTGTCGCCAATATCAACAGTATTTGAATTAACTGTAGTAGTTGTACCATTTACAGTAAGATTTCCAGCAATTGTAACAGCACCATCGTCTGCAATTGTCATTGCAGTTGTGAAAGAATTTACTCCACTACCGCTAGTTGTGCCATCTGCTGTCTGGAAAAGAATAGAACCGCCAGCACCCGCTCCAGTACCTGCACCCGCTTGAATAGTAAGATTTGTACCAGCAACATCTGTGCCAGAACCATCAATACCATGAAGAGTATTCAGTCCGTCAAAAGTAGTAGCAGTTGCTCCTAAAGAGACAGAAGTGCTACCAATTGTTACAGCAGAGTTTGCAAGATTTGCATTTGGTAGAGCACCCGTTACATCAGTAGTGAGATCAATTTGATCAAGAGTAATCTGCTGACCACTAAGGGTTAGATAATCATAAGAACCAGCAAGAGTTACATCAGTAGAATTATCAGTGCCTCCTGCATCAACTCCAATAAGAGTCCTAATTTCAGCAGCAGTAATTCCTGATTCAAGAGCAGGAGTACCAGAATTATCATATATTGCCGGAGTATTTAAAGTTGAAGCAATAGTAACAGTATCATTACTTACAGTAGTTGTAATACCACTTCCAGCGGTAAAAGTAAGAGTGCCCCCAGTACTAAAGGTATCTGTATTTGAGCCATCAGAGAGAGTAAATGAAGTACTTACAGTATCCCAAGAAAGTTGTCCGGAGCCGTTTGTTTTTAGATACTGTCCAGAGGTACCATCGACTTGAGGCCAGTTAAGTCCATCAAGTACAAGGTCTCCAGTACCGTTTGGAGTAAGAGTAAGATTACCGTTTGTATCTGTAGATGTAATTGCATTACCGTCAAGAGTAATATTATCGACATTTAATACATCAATCTTACTGTTCGCATCTACAATAAGCGCACTTGAAGCGGTAAGAGTACCCGCAGTGTGATCAAGCATATCAACATACACTTTACCGCCAATTACAATATTACCAGTGCTACCGTCAGGATGACCAATATAAAGCTTATGAGAAGCACTTGCTCCTGAATAAGCTAATTCACCTGCGGCAAGATTACTGCCAGGTGCCGCTGTAGAGGAACTTCGCTTGATTTGAATTGTTTGAGCCATTTAAGAGTCTCCAGCAGCCTTTAAAAGGCTCCTCCGTCTAATCTGCCTTCAGTGGCGGTTGCAAGTAATGGATACCAATCAAGTACTCCATTTAAAGTGCGGTAGACGTAAAAAATATCATTTGCAGTATCGTACCAAGTATCGCCCTCTTCTACATTTGTAGTGGGTGTCGAACTTCCACGAAAACTTTGGTCTGCAAGCTCTTTTAGTGCCTCATCTAAAAAACTAGCAGTAATTGTATTATATGGTGAAACAGTAACACTTGAAGCATGAATTGTTCCAGGCACTGCCGTAGGTATTGCTAAATTATATGCTTGAATTGTTGTAACGTCATCAGTGAGCTCAATACTTATTTGATCTCCGGTTACTGCGATCTCAGTAACTTGTTCGGTTACTTCTATTGTTGTAGGTCCCGCCACTATCGAGTTACCTCAGGATTAATTGTAACAGTTCCTTGCATAATTCTTTTCACAACCGCGTCAGCATTTGTAAAAATTTCTATATCATATACATACTGACCTGCTGCAATATCTTTGGAGCCATTACGTGACGTCGCAGGCGAAACTGAACTATCCGTCCAAGAACCATTTGGGAGTTCTACTTTTAGCGCTCCGCCTAAAGAGTTTGTTACTGTGACTTTAAAATACCCTGCAATGTCTGTCGAAGTATGTGATGAGCGCAGCTGGCCACGACCTGAGTAACTGCTCAAATCCATAGCGGAACCAGATTCCTTAATAACCAAGTCAATAGCAAAGTCGGAACCTTGGTCAATGAATAAGTTGTAAGTAGCTGCGCTCATTTAAATCTCTCCATGATGAAATTATAACAAAGGGGACATTTTATGTCAAGTTTTATTTTTTTGGTGGTTGTTAAGAAAGATAGCCTAAAATAACTCTTATCTTGGTTCCGTCACTAATTTCTATTTTAGGATTTCCACTATTATAGTTCATATTAATTCCTGCTGTACTCGCCCCCGTACTATTAGAAATTTGTAATTGGGTGGCTGTAACTGTCCCTGTTTCAATTGCACCCCCATTAATAGTAGTATTTTGACTAGCCCCAACCTCTCTTAAGTAGTTCGATGTATTACCATCAGGCTGAAAAACTACTAAGTTTGCAAAAGAAGTTCCTGAGTAAGCACTTCCAGGAAATTCTACAGCACCACTTCCTGTTCCTGTGCCGTTTGAAATATTTTCCTCTACATAAAAGTACAAATAGTATATAACTGCTTGACTTGTAGACTGTGTGGGGGGCGTTTTTGACCAGCTGCCAAGACCTGAGAAAGTATTGTTATCAAAATTGTAAGTTGCATTTGTTGGTATTGAAGCATTTGTAGTTGCGTATACTATGCCACTGAGGTATCTTGGACCATCGTTTCCTGTCCCACCGGTAGAGGCTTTGATAGCGGGAATCGACCAATTCAAGGCCCCGGAACTATATGATGTACCATCACTCTTAGTCCCAGAAACTGTTACACTACCTGACGCGCTTTGACCCGAAATAGCTGCTTCCGCTATATTAGAACTAAAAGAAAGAGTTCTTGTAGCTCCTGTACCGGCTCCAGAACTGGAACCCCAACTATAAGATACGCTACTAAGACCTGTTGTTAATACCTTAACGGTAGCGCTAGTTACAGAAGGATCCCAATTAGTGCCATCATAAGAATATGTTACACTTGCAACAGAAGCATTAACACTTACGGCTACTCCATCTACTCCCGGGGTTCCAGCGTCCCCCGTGAACTGTACGGG
>Ga0255772_10005435_pt1 | contig 11797 bp, 9 predicted proteins | sample 071ome_34_FD_179970 | JGI IMG/M metagenome (GOLD analysis project Ga0255772, IMG submission 179970) | Coastal salt marsh microbial communities from the Groves Creek Marsh, Skidaway Island, Georgia - 071411BT metaG (version 2) | ecosystem: Environmental > Aquatic > Marine > Intertidal zone > Salt... | reverse complement strand
TGTACAAGACTTAACTAATACTTGCTGGAAATTTTTTATATCAGAAAAACTAAGAGAAACAATAGTCGATAAACAGGTGTCATTAAAAACTGTTCTAAGTTTTAGCGTTACTGAAGAAAATAATCCTAATATTTTATATAGAACTTTAAAATTTCCATTTAGTCAATTGGTAAATGATTTCTATGTAATTAAAGATTTTAAAGAACAATATGAGTTTGACGGCAAGCCTATATCAGTGTATACTATAAAGAGATTTGATACATATTCTTTTGAGGTTATTAATGAGTAAATTACGTATTGTCGACAACGACATTATTTTTCTATCATACGACGAACCTAATGCAGAAAAAAACTATGCTGATTTGTGTTCGAAATTACCTTGGGCAAAGCGAGTACATGGAGTAGAAGGTAGTGATGCCGCGCACAAAGCATGTGCTGATTTATCAGAAACTGAATATTTTGTTACAGTAGATGCAGACAATATTATTGACCCGGCATTTTTAAATGTAGAGATCGATCTCGACAAACTAGGCGTAACAGAAGATTATGTGTTTAGTTGGTGTGGCAAAGTTCACGTAAACGGTCTCATGTACGGCAACGGAGGCTTAAAATTATGGACAAGGAATTTTGTTCATAACATGAAAACGCACGAAAACTCCAACAACGACGATGCAAAAGGATTAGTAGAATTTTGTTTTGATGAAAAGTATTACCAGTTTAATGAAAACTATTCTGAAAGTTTTACAAATGCAACGCCATTCCAGGCCTGGAGAGCCGGATTTAGAGAAGGTGTAAAAATGAGTCTTAACGAAGGTGAACGCTCAGAAGATATTCAAAGTGTTTGGTGGCAAAACTATCAAAGATTATTAATTTGGTGCACCGTTGGAAAAGATGTTGAAAATGGTTGGTGGAGTATGTACGGTGCTAGAGAAGGAGCATATCTAACGAACTGTACAGACTGGGATTATACTAATGTAAGAGACTTCGAATATCTAACAAACTTTTGGAAAGAAAACCATTCTGATAATTTTAAAACAAGCGAACTTGATAATTTTGAAATGTATGGAAAAGAATTAAAAGATAAATGCGGATTAGAAATTGCAGAATTAGATCGAGATGGTTCTAATTTCTTTAAAAGAGTTTATGCAAATACTCCTCGGGTCCTTAGAAGCAAGAGATGAGTTATTATAACGAAAATGCTATAAAAATAAAAGACGAACTTGAAAAAACTAGTCCTAGTTTTTGTTTAGCAAAATGGACACAAGTAACAATACATTTACAAAATGGGTTAACTCATAGTTGCCATCATCCTACTCCGCACAAAATTCCTATAGAAGAATTAAAAGATAATCCGTATGCATTACACAATACCCAGTTTAAAATAGAACAAAGAAAGCAAATGCTTACTGGAGAATATCCAGACGAATGTAACTATTGTTGGAATATAGAGAAGTTAGGTAAAGATCATTTAAGTGATAGACATTTTAAAAGTGCAGAATACTGGAGTAGCGAATACCTAGAAGATGTTTTAAAAGATCCATTACGTACCGACTTCTTACCTACATACGTAGAAGTTAGTTTCTCGAATGTTTGTAACTTTAGTTGTATGTATTGTAGTCCTCAAGTATCTAGTAAATGGCAAGACGATGTACGACGAAACGGTCCTTACAATCTTGGAGATTTTAATCATGCTGATTTAGCCTACCTAGATCAAAAAGGATTAGTTCCTATACCCGAAAGAGAAGATAATCCCTATGTAGACGCATTTTGGAAAATATGGCCTGAATTATATAAAAAATTACGTGTGTTTAGGATTACAGGCGGCGAGCCGTTATTAAGTAAACACACTTGGAAAATATTAGAATACATACGTGAAAATCCTAATCCACAAATTGAAATATTAATTAATACTAATCTTTGTGTTGATGATGTTTTTATAGATAGATTAATCGATCTCGGAAAAGATCTAGTTGCAAATAAAAAAGTAAAAAGATTTGAATTGTATACTAGCCTAGAAAGTGAAGGAACCCAAGCAGAATATATTAGGCCGGGATTAAACTACGAAAAATTTATTGATAATCTTATTAAAGTAACCACTCAGATACCTATGATTAAGTGGAGAAGTAAAGTTGTTATTATGGCAACTTATAATTTATTAAGCATTCCAAGATTTAGAAAATTACTAGAGTGGCTTATCAGTTATAGAGAACAATATGCTAATGAAAGTTGGAAGAAAGTTTGGTTAGATATAAGTTACTTAAGGTATCCTAGTTGGCAAACTGTAGCATTAGCAAATGACGAAATGCTTAAAATTATTAAAGAAGACTTGCAGTTTATGCAAGATAATGATCAAGACAAAATAGGACACCAAGGATTTCAAGATACAGAAATTTCTAAATTTGCTCGAATGTACGAATATGCTGTAAATAATCAACTAAGTAACAGTAGCATAGAATACACTAGATTTTATAATTTTTTCCGCGAACATGACGCTAGGAAAGGATACAACTTTGTTGAAACTTTTCCTGAATTAAAAGAGTTTTATAATGCCTGTAAATCGTAATAACTTATCAGAAGATCATATTATTCATTTAGAAAAAGCAGACGAAATATCGCCTACTTTTTGTAGTGCTAAATGGCACATGGTAACCTTACACCTTGCTCAAGGAGAAACTCACAGTTGTTATCATCCTTGGACGCATAAAATACCACTCAAAGAATTAGAAGGTAATCCGGGTGCTATTCACAACACAGAATTTAAAAAGAGTCAGCGTAAACTTATGCTTAAAGGAGAACGTCCTAAAGAGTGCGAATATTGCTGGCGTATGGAAGACTTAGGAAATATTAGTGATCGTGTAATCCGCAATGCAGAGCCTTTTGCAAAAAATGATTTGCATATCTTCAAAGATTATACAGGTGACGAAAATGTATATCCTAGACACGTTGAAGTAAGTTTTAGTACAACGTGCAATCTTAAATGCAGTTATTGTAATCCAACAGTGTCTAGTAAATGGTTGGAAGAAGTAAAAGAACACGGCGGATACAAAACAAGTACAGAGTTTAATGATTACATTAAACCTGATAAGCCATTACCTTTTTATCTTGATAGAGATTATAACCCTTATGTAGAAGCATTTTGGGAATGGCTGCCAGATGCTTACAACCATTTAGAAGTTTTACGAGTTACAGGCGGCGAACCTCTGATGAGCAAACATACGTTTAAACTTCTTGATTACATAGGAGAACATCCTAACAAAAAACTAGAAGTAATTGTAAACTCTAATATGTGTGTTCCAGATAAACTTATTGACCAAGCAATTAGTGCAGGACAAAAACTTATTGATAAAGTAGGTATCTTTACTATGTTTGCTAGTTTAGACAGTGTTGGAGAACAAGCAGAATATCAGCGATATGGGTTAGACTATGCACAGTTTACTAGAAATGTAAGACGCTTCCTAGATGAAATACCCGGAAGTCAAGTTTTCTTTACGTGTACATTTAACTTATTCAGTGTTCCTAAAATAAAAGAATATATGATGTATATGAATGAATTACGGAATGACTACGGAGATAGAGTTTTCTTTGACACTCCGTATTTAAGATTTCCGCCACATCAGTGCGTACAAATATTACCAAATGAATATTCTAAGTATCTCGATGATGCTGAAGAATATATGAAGGAAACACACTTTCCACAAATTGCTATAGATAAAATTATTAGATTAAGAAACTACATGACTAACAAAGACTTTTCTGAAGACAATATTAGTACCTACAGAAAAGATTTTATTATTTTTGTAGACGAACATGATAAACGCAGAGGAACAAATTTTCTCAAAACTTTTCCTGAACTTAAAGATTTTTATAATTTATGTAAAAATGAAATAAATTATGCTTGAAAAAATATGGTTTGAAAAAAATTGCGAAACATTTTTTATTACGTGGAGTTTGCATAACCTATGTAACTTTCGTTGTGAATATTGCCCGCCAAACCTAAATAACGGAACAACTAAAAATGTTTGCACAGACGATATTATAAGATTCCATAAAGTTTTAGAAAAACACGTTCCAGGAAAAAAATTAATATTTGCATTTAGCGGCGGCGAACCTACAGTACATCCAGAATTTATAGATATGATAAAATATCTCAGCGATAACGGATGTGAAGTGTGTATGACTAGTAACGGAAGTCGACGCTTAAAATGGTGGGAAACTGCTGAACCATATGTTGACCATTTAGTTATAAGTTATCATCCTGGTTGGACTAAAAAAGATAAACTTAAAGAAAACATAGATTTTCTTACTAAAACTACTTGGGTAAATCTAGATCTTATGATGCATCCAAGTCACTGGAATGAAATTATAGAAGTAGGCGAAAGTTTTAAAAATCATCCTAACATTGCAGTAACATACTTGCCAATACAAAAAGATTTTGGTAATGGAGCAGACGGATTAATTGATTATAGTCAAGAACAGTTAAATTTTTTACAATCTCCTCCTAACTACAGAGGAAATTTCCAACCGGCAGAACATAAAGTAAAAAAATGTAGAGGTTACTTTGGTCGCGGCCCAAAATATATGGATATTGGCCGAGGCAAAGAAATTATGGATTATAAACATCTAATTGCAACAGATCAAAATCGTTTTAAAGGTTACGAATGCAATCTCGGATTAGAAGGTCTAATAGTTGAAATAAATGGAGATATATACAACGCTTATTGTCATGTAGGTGACAAGGTAGGAAATGTATTTGCAGGAGAATTTAATCTTAACCCAGCACCGACTATATGCCCTTTAGATTATTGTTCCTGTTCTGTAGACATAGAAATATCAAAGAGAAAAATATATGCCTAATAAAAGAGATAGTTTTTGTATTATGCCCTTTATTCATTTGCATAATATGAGCAACGGATTGCTTAAAATGTGCTGTCTAGTTGAACGACCAATAACTGATGATTTTGGAAAACAGTTTTTTATCGGAAACCAAGATATAGAAGAAGTGTGGAATAGCAATTTTTTAAAAACTGCACGTAAACTAATGATTGAAGGCGAAGAAGTTCCTATATGCAATCACTGTTATAACGAAGAAGACGCTGGCGGCAAAAGTCTGCGTCAGGTTTACAATGAGCAATACCTAGAAAATAATCAAGCACACGTTGAAGATGCAAAGGCTAATAACTATTCTTTAACTAAATTTCCTACTTTTGTAGAACTAAGAACAGGTAGTAGTTGCAATAGTGCCTGCCGTATGTGTAATACTAACGACAGTAGTCTAGTGTATAAAGAAACTACAGAAATACATAATACTTTAAAAACTAAGTTTAAAGAATTTTCTGATTCTGAAAGAAAAAACGGTTACGACATGTTAGGCAATCCAGAAAAGATTATATTTGGCAATGTCGAAGGATTGCATCTTAGCACTATCAAAATGGACCTTGATAAACACATTGACGATATTATTGATAACATTAAAGATATTAACACTATCACACTAAGCGGCGGAGAGCCATTCGTATTAGAAAAAACTATACATTTATTAGAAGTAATTGCAGATCAAAATCCAGATCTTAGATTGAATATTAATACAAACGGTTCTATAACTAGTAAAAAAATGATTACAGCCTTAAAAAAATTAAAGGATGTGCATGTATGTGTAAGCATGGAAGGAATTGAAAAAGTACAAGAGTATATTAGATATCCGCTAAAATGGAATAAAATTGATAAAAATCTAAATCTATTTAAATCAATTGCATCAGAAAATCTTTTTTTAAGTTTTAATGTAACTGTACAAATGCTTAATATTTTAAATTTAAAAGAATTATGTCTTTTTGTAAATAGGAATTTTCCTTGGTGTTCCTTAAATTTATCCATACTAAAAAATCCTATATTTTTTAACATTGTAAACTTGCCCGACGAAGTCAAAGAAGTTGCAACAAAAAGCAATATTGAAACTATGGAAATATTAAATCAATCAAAGTCACAAGATTTCCATCAAGAAAACAATAAGCAAAAAATGATTGCTTCATTGCAAACTATAAATTCTGTAATGAAAAGTACAACGTACGACGAAACAAAATTTCAAATGTTCAAAGATAACGTAAAAATATACGACCATTATAGAGAACAAAATATAGTTGATTATATTCCAGACTGGGCTCCGTATCTATGAGTAAGTTTGTAAGAATAATTGAAAATGGCACATTTGAAGATTATTCTCCTCAAGATCTAATACATAATGATGTAAATCAATTTAAAAATTGGAAATGTTCTGCAGGTTCCGAAGGACTCTTTATAGACTGGGACGGCATAGTTTGGCCTGCAACTTGCGAAATAGGAAAAGAACAAAGTAAATTAGGATCATTAAAAGATAACAATCCTATAAAATTATTAGAAGATTATATTACTTGTAATCACAAATACTGTCCGTGCTTAGTTGAAATATACCTGCCTAAATATAAAAAACTAAAAAAACAATTAAACGAAACACAGTTAGGTAACGTTAGTTTAAAAAAATTTAGTGCAGTTACTAGAGCATCAGAATTTGATAGAGATAGAAAATATATCATGTGGGCATTTGGTAGAAAATGCAATTTTAGTTGTTCTTATTGCGATGACAATAGTCACAGTAAACTAGATCAAGACTTAGTCACTGAATTTTCAATTGAAAAAGCATTACAATATGCAGAACAGTTTAGACAAGGTAAGTCGATAATGTGGAGTTTTACAGGAGGCGAACCTACTATAAATCCTTTGTTCTTAGATTTGGTAAAATATCTAAAAGCAAAAGGGGATACAATAACTGTAGCAACTAACGGAAGTGCTTCGCACGAATATTATAATGAACTTGCACAAGTGGCTAATATTAATATAAGTGTTCACTATCAGTTTTTAAAACCTGCAAAATTACGTAGAGTCTGTACTACAATAGTAAATGCTAATCCTGATTGGTTTGGACTAAATTTCATGATTATGCCAGGTATGGCCGAAACTACTTATAAGTATTTTGAACAAGTAAAAGACATTCCAGAATTTTTAAATCGTACAACTTTAAATTTTGATATTTTAAGAAAAAAGAATACTGAATTATATGAAATATATTCACAGAAAGATATGGATCTAATAAAAAAACTACAAACAGGAGCAGTTAATGAAATCTAAAGACGAGTTAAAAAACTCAGAATCTTTCTGTATTATGCCTTGGGTACACCTAGCAACGGAACCAACCGGTGAAGTAAAAATTTGTTGTTTAGCCAAAGACAGAATAAGAGACGAAAACAACAAGAGATATAATTTAGGATACACTGATGTTAAAGAAATCTATAATAGTGCTCATTTAAAAGACATACGCAAACGTATGTTTAACGGAGAAAAAATTGCACAATGTAGTCATTGCTGGAAGGAAGAAGATGCCGGCGGTATTTCGCAACGCAAAGGCTTTACAAACGAATGGCTAGATAATCACCACGATCTAATTAATTTAATTAATTTATCAGCAATTGATGATTATTCTGTTGACTATGCTCCTATGTATTATGATTTTAGATTTGGAAATTTGTGTAATTTAAAATGCAGAAGTTGTGGTTCGTTAAGTAGTTCTCAGTTAAACAAAGAATATAAAGAATTAAAAGAAAAATATCCTAACACCTTTTTTGACGATAGCGGAGGATATTACGATTCAATTAACGACTGGTATCAAACAGATCAGTTTAAAAATAATGTGTACGATAATATCGAATCAATACGTAAAATATACGTAACAGGCGGAGAGCCTACACTTATAGAAGAAAACTATCGTATAATGGAAAAACTAGTTGAACTTGATAAAGCCAAAGATGTGGTAGTAAGTTTTAATACTAATATGACTAATCTCCGAAACGATTTTTACGATCTTATTGTAAACTTTAAACAAGTTGAAATGTGTATTTCTATAGAAGGGTACGGAGACATACAAGAATACTTACGCTATCCTAGCAAGTGGAAACAGTTAGATAAAAATATACGAAAATTAGCATCACTGCCGTCCCACGTCATGATTTTTGCAGTACCAGTAATACAAAATGTAAATTTAGAATATGCTACAGATTTTTGGAACTATATAGAAAGTATAAACACAGAACACGGATGTTATAGAATACGTTTACTTCCTATAGTTCTTGACTCTCCACAAATGTTAGATTTTACTTATCTGCCTAAAGATTACAAACTAGAATGTTTAGAAAAAATGCAAAAATTTGTAGACGGTGCACCTAACTTGCAGAATGACCCGCATTTTATGGGACGATTTAATCATATACAAACACAGTGTCACCTAGATAGTTACGACCCAGAAAAACTTCAGGTGTTTAAAAAATTTACTACAATTCTTGACGCTCAAAGAGGTCAGAGTTTACAATTAGTTAATCCCTCTTTACAAAGGATAATAGATAATGTCTGATAACAATACATGGTGCGTGTATCCTTTTATTCATGTAGCCACCTTTACAAACGGCGCAATCACTCCGTGTTGTATTGCAAAAGAATATCCCGGATTAAATCTCAATAATATTACAATTAAAGATGCATGGAATCATCCTGCTGTGCAAGAAGTACGCAGAAAAATGCTTGCAGGAGAAAAAGTTTCTAACTGTCAAGATTGCTACAATGCAGAAGCACACGGAGTTGATAGTCATCGTACTAGTAGTAATAGGGTGTATGCAGATAGTTATGGTATTACTAAAGAATCGTTTACATCGCCTGAAGTAGGAATAGAAAATTTAGTAACATTAGATTTAAGATTAGGAAACACCTGTAACTTAAAATGCATAATGTGTAGACCTAATGAAAGCCATCAATGGTACGAAGATATTCTAAAATTAAAAGAAGAAAAGTTATCTAATGTAATTGCTAGTGATGTAGGTTACAAAGTTAATTACAATCGCAATGACTATAACTGGATTAACAATCAATTATTTTGGGATAACATAGATGAAATACTGCCTAACATAAAAGAATTTATATTCGGTGGCGGCGAACCGTTTATGTTAAAAGAAGTTAAAACACTCCTTAAAAAAGCAGTAGAAATGGATGTAGCCAAGAATCTAAGTATACGATTTCATACTAACGGAACTTACCTTATAGAAAGAGACTTTGAGTTACTTCAGCATTTTAGAAAAATACAACTAATGTTTAGCATCGACGGCGTAGATCAGATGAATTACTTTTTGCGCTATCCTGCTAACTGGAATAAAATTTTAAAAACAATCAACGAAAACGAAAAATATCAACCTAATATTGAATCAATGATATTATGTAGTCTAAGTAGTATAAGTGCTTATTATCTTGACGAGTTATATGACTATGTAAGCGAGCAAGATTGGAAAAAATTACCAGTAGAAAATATTAGACTAGGTAGGGTGCATCATCCGATATATCTTAATCCGCAAACACTGGATATTCAAAGAAAAGAAGTAGTAGAAAATAAATGGAAAAATCTTATTAAAAAATATCCTTCTGTATCTCAAATGCTAGAAGAAAATCTAAATTGGATTAAAGGTGAAAATACCGAGAGCACAGTAAATGATACAATATTATATGTCGATAAACTTTTAAAAATTAGACCTGATAACGATCCGTTAATTTTAAAGGATTTTTTAAATGCAGATTAAGTTTTGGTATGACTATGCTTTTAACAATCAATTTTTAAATAATTTTTTGTCTCCACAAAAAATTGAGTATTATCAAAAAACAAACGATACTAGTATTAAAGATCCTCTAAGTGTTATTAGCACTCTAGCAGATAATTTTGTTAACATAGAAAACTCTTTTACACATAACTGCTCTGCTTCTATAGAGTATAACTATAAATATTTTCTAGAAGGAAAAAATATAGTACCTGTTCAAATTGAGTATTTTGACAATAAAAATACGGATCTTTTTGTAGGTAATTCTCAGATTGCGCATTGGGCTCGGCAAAACTGGCAAAATACAGATATACTAGTTTGGCATCCCCAGGAAGGCTATCCTTATGCAAAGGATGGTCAACAGTTTAACGAAGTTCCTAATATTTTTTATAAATTACACGAGCAATTTCCAAATAATAAAATAATATTTGTTTGTGGTTGCTTAAAGCAGCCTGTATGGACAGAAAAAATTGACTGGTTAATTTATAAGCCTTTTGATTATTGGTGGCTTCGCACACAAAATATGCGAGAACACATTGCAGATTTAGATCCTAATAAAAAATCTACAGCAAACTTTAGTTACTATAATCGAAAATTTAGAATCTCTAGGGCAGTAATGTATAAAGACTTGCTAGAATCAGGAATGTTAGATAATGCAGATTATACATACCATGCTCATGTTTCACAAACTGATTTTTCAACTTCTATTCAAAATTCTATTCAAAAAGAAATAGGATCTACAAAATATAATAAGTCATACTATCAATTACTTAATTCAAAAGAGTTTTTTCAATTTAATTTAGATACTGCACAGCCTGAGACAGGCGAATGGATTCAAGATACAAAGTATAAATTTCTTGCAGATAGATTTTACAATCACAGTTATCTAGATTTAATTACTGAAACATATACTGTAGACGAAGAAGACAACCTTTTTATTACAGAAAAAACTTACAGACCAATTGCTTCTGGTAACATTTTTCTTGTTGCTGGTCAACCCGGCATACTACAACATCTAAAGTCTCAAGGTATACAAACGTTTGATGATATTTTTGACGAGTCTTATGACAATGTATCTCATTTTTATGAGAGATGGAAAATTATTAAAAAGAATATACAAAAATGGATTGACCTTGGATTAAAAAAGCAACAAGATTATTATAAAAATAATTTTGATAAAATTGTTCACAATAGAAATATAATATTCAATAGAAACTTTATAAATGAAATAAATGATCTATTTGATAACGAAACTGGTTTTTTCTAATGAAAGTAAATCTTTGGTACGACAATATAATATATAATCAGTTTCTAAATAATTTTATTCCGCGTGAAATTATACAGGACTATGTAAAAAATCCTTATGATACGTTTCAACATATGAAACCATATCGTACGAATTCTGTTATACCTGACTATTTTCGCAAGACATTTTATTCTAAAAATATAAATTACAATTCAGCAGCCGCTTTCCAGTACTGCAAAGACACTCAATCTACAGACAGAAACTACGTACCTTTTGAGCCGTGGTTTTTTAAAGGTGATTACACGTTGGATGTAAGTAATTCGGTTGTAAAAAACATTTTAAAAAATGACAAAAATATAGAAATATTGGTATGGTACCCCGATGAAGGATTTCACTCTGATAAGACAATAGATTTTCTTAATATTTTACACAGTCATTTTCCAGATAATAAAATCCGGTTTGTGTACGGAAATTTAAAAAAACCAAAGTGGACAAAAGAATTAGATTGGTTAATTTATCGTCCTTTTGATAGTTGGTGGTTTAGGACTGCTAAAAATATCAATTTTACTATAGAGTTAAACAAAGATAAAAAAGCAAATAAAGCCTTTAGTTTTTACAATAGAAGATTTAGAATACCCAGGGCAGTGTTGTTTAAAGATCTTATTGATAGTAATTTGTTAACACACGCAGATTACACTTATCATTCTTTTAACGCAGAAAAGAATATGTCGGTATCTAAATTTATTGAAAACTATTTGTATTGGACAAAAAATACCCCGCACGAAGAACTTCGTGCCCTAATTAAAAGTAAAAAATTTATAACGTTTGCTCAAAATCATATGCAAGGAGAAACTGTAGAAACTGCAAATAGTCAGTTATATGATAAAGATTT
>Ga0255772_10005431_pt1 | contig 11800 bp, 9 predicted proteins | sample 071ome_34_FD_179970 | JGI IMG/M metagenome (GOLD analysis project Ga0255772, IMG submission 179970) | Coastal salt marsh microbial communities from the Groves Creek Marsh, Skidaway Island, Georgia - 071411BT metaG (version 2) | ecosystem: Environmental > Aquatic > Marine > Intertidal zone > Salt... | reverse complement strand
GGCTTTAAGTCAGCTAAAGGTGCATCGACGACCGTTCCAAAATTTTGGATGATAGGATTTACTGGGGTCTGCCCAAATAGATTGGTGCAGACCGCCAGTGCTAAAAGGTAAAAGTATCTCATTAGTTCAGCTTTAGTCCTGGGAGAGAAGCGTCTGGCGCATCCTGAGTCCAAGGATAAGATTGTTTGATAGGTTTCGGTAAGATTTGGTCAAGCGATTCTCCGTCGTATACAAAGCCGTTTTTCACGACCATCTTAACTGAATTCGTATTTCGGATATTTTCTAACGGGTTTTTGTCCAGAATAACTAAATCAGCCAATTTACCAACCTCAACACTTCCTAAATCGCCAGCTAGTCCAATGGCTTCGGCTCCTAGGATAGTAGCCACTCGAAGAGCGTCATAGTTCGACAGCCCACCACTTTGCATACTCCAAAGCTCCCAGTGATAGCCTAAACCTTGAAGCTGGCCATGCGAACCAACCCCTGCAAGACCTCCTGCCTCAACCAAGTCCTTTACGAAAACGGCGTGGTCCTCGAAAACGTGCTCCTCGTCCATGAACCATCCGGCATTACGGCGTCTTGACTTAGCGTCGAGCTCTGACTTGGGAGTAAAACGATTCAACTTTGGATCTCCATTGACGGGCTCAGTGGCATAGTAATAATTCTCAGCCCATGGTCCGCCATAAGCAACCAGAAGTGTTGGGGTATAGGCTGTTCCCGAGTACTGCACAAAGTCAACAAAATCTTTGTAAAGTGGATAAATAGGGAAGCTATGCTCGTGACCCGGGTAACCGTCTAAGATCTGAGTAACATTGAGTTTGAAATCTAATCCACCTTCAGTGGTAGGCATTAATTCTTGCTCCTTAGCTGCCTGAATAATCCATTGACGGTGCTTGCGATTACCTGTCAGATACATCTTGATCGTTTTAGTGTTGTAGTACTTTGAGTACTGCTTTAACACCTCCCTTGCGTGGTCTAAACTTTCAATATTATAGCCCCAATAACCCACACCAGGACCTGTTGAATAAATTCGAGGCCCGGCTAGCATACCAGCCTCAACCATGTCAGCATAGGTAAGAACATCGGTCGTACCTGTTTGTGGATCCCTAGTTGTCGTTACTCCATAGGCGAGATTTGCTGCGTAGGCCCAAACATGATTTTTGTGAAGACCCCAGCTTGGTCTAAGGTGGGCATGAGTATCCACAAAACCAGGTAGCAAGAATTTTCCTTGCAAATCAATAGTTTCAGCTCCGAGCGGAATCTCAATTTCCTCATCGGCAGTATGAACTCCAGTAATGCGATTCCCCACAACAACCACTGTTGCGTTTTCGAGTACTTTATCTTCACCTGCCATAGGAATCACGGTAGCTCCGGTATAGACTACTACTCCTTTTGGTAAGGCACGCGCCACCTCAACAGCAACCGTTGATTCCACCGCCGTATAAGCCTCAGGCGCTTTTGGTTTTTCTTCAGATTCTTCAGATTCTGTAGCATCATCCTCAGAGGTATCGGCTTCATCGACTTTCTTTTCAGCAGCTGCAACCTTAGCTTCCTTTTCAGCCTCTTTAAAGTCTTCTATTTCCTTGTCGCGAGCCTCTGCAGCTGCGATATCGTAGGTAAAGAAGGTGTTACCTAGCATCCAGTATACCGTATTTCCGTCTGATCCCCATGAAGGAAATTCACCGCCCATGGTAGTTAGCTTTCTTGACGGAAAAGCCGCGTTGTTCGCGTTTCTTACATTGATTTTCACTCCGTCTGGTCCAACTTTAGGAACCGTTACGATATAGATATCGTTATTGATTTTGGCTAGCGCATAGTTGCCCTTAGGTGCTCTTAATAGGGTGCTCGCCTTAGATGGCGGACGCGAAGGTGCTTCAGGTTCATCTGACAGTAAATGATTATCGGTATAAACCGAACCGTAAACAGTGATACCATCGACAGAGACATATTTCTTCTCATCGGTTCCGTCATAACGTATAGAAATTAAGGTTCCGTTTTGATTCAAATAGATTCGACCGTCATTCTGAGCAAAGTGCGCATTAGAATAACCATCCGCCTTGGTTATAAAGTTCTCTTGACTCATTGCTCTTGGAGCAAACCATACTAGATCAGACTTAGACATAAATGCATAAGGCCCATCAGAATCTTCAAATTGCTGACGTTGACCCTTGAAGGCTACGATTCTGTTTGAAGGACTCCATACAGGATTCTGGTACACTGCTGAAGAAGTAGAAACTCTCACAGGCTTTGACCGCTTAGAAAGTCCCACTTTATAAAGGTGTCCGCCATCGGTCTCACTCCAAGTCACAAATGCGATCTCTTTGCCATCTGGGCTCCATGTCGGCATTGCTTCGGTGAAATCAAAAGAAGTTAACCTTCTCGGTTTTTGATCAGTGAGGCTCATCACATACACCCTATTCAGTGCAGTAAAAGCAATCATTGATTGATCAGGCGAAACGACTGCATCCCGAATTTGCGTAACGTTAAAAGTTGGGGTGTCTTCGATCGGATACTCAAATTTCAACTGAGGCCCCATCGCTACCTTTTCGTTTACACTGAAGTCAATCTCGCTAACGCGATTATCTAAATAAATACGATTAAGTTTTCCGCCATACGAGGCAATAATTGATTGACTATCTGGCATAAATGACATCGCCGGTAACACCCCGAGCGGAGCAATCGACTCTTGTTCGTCACGTTGTACCGGGTAGGCTAGCCAACGCTCATCACCTGAGGTTAAATCACGAAGAACTAGGCCCGTTTGATCGTTATATCTTGACCCATACACTAACCACTTTCCGTCAGGAGATAAGGTTGGGGCAAAAGCCGAACCGTAGCGACTCGTCATCGTCTTGCGCTTTCCGTCAGTCAGATCATAAGTTCCTAGCTGATACTGAGGAAGGCTCGCATTATACTGCCATGAGTTTTGGCGTTGGGAGTACCAAATATGATTGCCATCAGGGCTAAAGGCAGGCTCTGAAATCTTCAGGTTATCAGGCTTATCAATCAACTGGGTGCCTGAGCCACCCTCACGGTGATAGAGATGTAATTTAAAGTTTCTCGTACCCTTAACAACTGCGATATAATCACCATCTGGTGACCAATCTGCCGACTGCATATTAAAGGTATCTCCCTTGGTTACCTGAACAGTATCTTGTTTTACGCGATCAATAATCCAAGCATTATTACCTCCGCTTCGATCAGAAATGAACAATATCGAATTCCCATCAGGAGAATATTTCGGATGCGAGTCAAAAGCCAGACTTTCAGTCACTCGGGTAGCCTGACCACCAGAAACGGGTAACTCGTAGATATCACCCAACAAATCAAAAAGGAGCTTTTCGCCTGAAGGATGAACATCCACCGACATCCAAGAACCTTCAGTAGTATTTAATTCAAAAAATCGTTCGGCTTCAAGAGGAAGTCCTTTCTTTTCCTTTTTTTCTTGTGCTGATGCAAGAATAGGTAATGCGAGAAGTATCGCTAATAGCGTATTTTTCATATCAAACAAATTTGGCCATCTGAAGATAGCCAAATTGTTTGTTAGTAAGTGTTAAAAAAGAGGGTTATACCAGGAGCAATACAACGGTCAACGCTGCACCTGCTATAGCAAAATATAAACCCTTTTTGTAGATAGGCGCTCCAGTATTGAACATAAAGAATGCCGATACCGAGAAGAATAATAATGCCAGACCGAAGAAAATAGCCAACCAGAAAAGCGGATTGGTGGTATTCATAAGGTGTAGCTTATTCATTTTTTCAAGAAGTACAGGATACTTCGTGTTGGTGTATTTCGCTTCACCTGTAGCGGCGTTGTAAACACCATCACCGTTGAAGACAATCTGGAACCCATCGACCTTTTCTACTCGTATTCTAGTCTTAAGTGCCGGCCCAAGAGTTTCTGCATTAAGTCCTGGCTCAACGACTACAGAAACGGTCTCTTTCGTCTTGAAAGTATCTGTATTTCTAAAAGTAAGTACAATACCGCTTAAAGCATAAACGGCCATGATTCCCGCTAAAAAGAATCCTAAATAGCGGTGAAATTCTCTGAATTTTTCTTGTGATTTTCTGCTCATTGTTAGGTATTAAACCAGCAAACTACTGAAATACTACTGAAGAAAAAAGTTAAAAAAATCTAGTTGTTATTCCCGATACGAGACAACTCCTCTGCCGAACCATTACCGCGCTGCTTATTCTTAGTGTAGTTTGAACCAAAGTTATAGGTCAGTTGTAATTGCAGGGTCTGACGTGACCAGTCACTAATAACATTAGCATCAATCCCCGCATAGTCGATTCTACCGTAGAATTTTCGATTGAGAATATCTCCGATGGATGCATTGATTTTGATCGCATTATCGGCAAGAGTTTTACTGAAAGAAACGTTGAAATTAGCGATGTGATCGGTGATAATAACTCCCTCAAGACTTCCACTATTATAAAAGGCCGACCAAGAAGAAGAAATGCCAAAAGGTAACTGTACATCAAGACTGGTGAACCAAGTGGCACTCCAACGATTGAGATAAAGTGGCACCTCAAGACTTGGAGCACTGTAATCGGTGTAATCGACGATCACCCCCGTAAACCCATCAAATGCTTTGCCGATAAAGCCAATAGGAGCGAATAATTGAAACTGATAGGATTCATAATCATCCATGTTCACCGTTGCTCTGGAAACTTGAGCTGTAGCGTTATCTTGGGTTACTAATAAAAATAGCTCATCCTTAACCGTTTGCCTACTTAGGGTGAAAAAGGGTTGCCCCTCGTAGGTAAGACTCAATGAAAGATTATGAGTAAAAGAGGGTCGCAAGGTCGGATTCCCCCGCTCTGAGGTATAGGGGTCATAGTAGCTCACAAAGGAATTCAAGGACGAATAATCTGGGCGATTGATTCGATAACTATAAGAAGCAACTGCAGAAAGCTCATCGGTAATCTTTCGGGTCAAACTAGCACTAGGAAATAGACGCTCAATATCTCTGACCAAAGTTTGATTATTGGTGATTGAGGTGCCTGCTGTTCGGCTGTCCTCATATCTAAGTCCCGCCGACAACTTATAATCATCCAAGGATGTACTCCATTTTAAATAAATAGCTGCTATAGTTTCGTCAATTAAAAAACGATTGCTTTGCGCATCGACAAAGAGTGGATTGTTCTGATCACCCAGAGCGTATGATTTTAAATCGCTATCTGTAGTTACATCCGCATATTTTAGACCCATCTGCCAGGTTGATTTTTCAGAAGGATTATGGGTGTAATCAAGGCGAAAAATATTCACTCGAAAGGCCCCGTCTTGATCAAATCTTTGTGGTTCAAAAGGAACCTCGTTCATTGAGGTCGGCACCAAGCTACTCTCGCTCACATCTGAGAATCGAACGAAATTATAATCGGCTACTAATTTATTCTTGTCATCCTTATACTCGTAGTAAGGATTGATGTTTGTTGTGTTTCTCTGACGGTCAATCCGGTTATCTGTCAATAAATCTACACTAGAACCTGCGCTTTGTATTCCCGTTATACTAGCAGCGATTCGATCTGAATCAGTCTCTAAGAAGCTTGCATTGATCCCAGCCGAATGTTTTTCTGCCAAATAATAATCCACATTTAAACTCGACTGATACGTTCTTGGATCGTACGGGGATACAGAAGACTGATTATAAGAAACTCCATCTAAAGCTCTTAAAATCGTTAGATCTTCTCTCCAAGCCGATTTTCTCGCACCTACGTAGACCCTCCAATTGAGTCGATTGACATAACTCGCAATCGAGGCCGAGGTACCATAAGTGAACTCATTATTGTTACCAACTTGCGACCTTAGACTACCAGTTGTCCCTAGCTTTGCGTTCCTTTTAAGCACCACATTGATCAGTGGTCCGCCTCCCTCGGCATCAAATTCAGCCCCCGGTTGTTGAATGAGTTCGATTCGAGCGATATTGTCTGCGGGAAAATCTCTAAGAAGTGCCTCGGTGTCGATATAATCAGTTCGTTTACCATTGATAAGAATGGTCAAATTTCGACGACCCGCATAACTCAATTGCCCATTGATCACAATCACCCCTGGGACATTTTTCATCACATCTTGAAGATTAGAACTAACTAGTTCTGAGTTCTCCAAATCTAGAATTAACTTCTCCGCAGACTGACGAATCGTTGGTCTATTTCCTTGAACTACCACTTCATCAAGGGCTGTTGCTGATTCGCTCAAAACAATCCTTTGTGGAGTCGAGTCTTCCTCTACTCTAAGACTAGACTCATAGGCAGAGAAACCTAAAAGAAATACTTTGAGAGTATAGTTCCCTTTTGGCACGTCAGAAATAGAGAACACACCCTCTTCTGATGTTATTGTTCCATAGACCTCATTCAAATCCTGTGATTTTTGTAGAATCACACTTGCAAAAGCCAGTGGTTCTCCGAACTCATCAACCACCTCTCCCGACACCTCAAACTGAGAAAATAGGGATGCAGTAAAAACAAGGGCCAAGACTATCAAAAGGTTTTTCATATCTATGGGTTGGGTTTATGAAAGGGTTAAGTTGAACGCACTTCAATTACCTATGACGATTTAATTCTATCTTTATAACATGTACCCAACAAAAACTTCACTTCTCTTTGCAATTCTTGTGATGAGTATCACCTCAATGGTTCTTGAGGCTAGTGCCCCTCTATGGGCATATGGAATCGCGAAGGGGTTAACGACCGGTTTAGTTTTGCTTCTCGCTTCAAGCAATAAGCAAATTTCAAGATTAGGAGCGAGAGCAGTAACCGCCCTATTCTTCTGTCTTTTAGGAGATCTTGCTCTTTTATGGGAAGGTGGCTTTTTATTCGGACTCGGATTTTTTCTAATCGCTCACCTCTTATTTATTAGAGCATTTAAGGCGCGATTTGGAATTAAGTTTCACTGGATTGCCTTAATGATTACAGCCTCACTTGCAATAAGCACATTATATTTCATTTGGCCCAATGTATCTGGAATACTTCAAGTAGCCATTATTGGCTATGTTGCCGTTATTGGAATAATGAGCAGTTTATCGATGAGTATTGCGCTCAATAGAAGATCTAAAATCAGAACACAACTAGGGCTTGGGGGTCTACTTTTTATGATATCAGACGCTTTTTTAGGAATCAATGCATTTGCTATTCCGATACCCTTCGCATCAATCCTAATTCTTACCACTTATTGGGGTGCTATCACTTCTCTCGCAATTGCAGCTCGTGAATTTTAGTCTCTTACCCAGATAGCGATATCTCCAGGATTCAAATTAATACTATAACCTTGACCGCCATAAAGTCGTTGAGGCAGTCTAGCATGTTTCATTCCTCTCAATGAAATGCCTTGTTTGGTGCCTACTAGTTGCCATAGACCTTCCTTCAACATAGGTGTATCAAAATACCCTTGAACCTTAGAGGGATTTAAGAGTACCAATACTCGATCATCAACTACGTAACCTAATTGACCTTCGTTCTCTGGAAGAATAAATTGATAGTAATCCTCACTGGCCGAATCAACGCGAAATACTTCACCGTAGCTTGAGCTTCTGAACTCATTTAGACCCTTCCAAAATTTTTGCATCATTGCATAATCATTTCTATTCGTTGCAGTCGGACGTTTACCTACTTGTTCCCAAACGAATTGATTGGCAGTGCGATGATTATAGGTATCCCGGTATCCGTGCATATATACTTTGAATCCTGCATTGGTAGTTTTTACTACCTCTTGCAGTGGGGCATGAGCTTTACTTCGCATGATTTCGGAACCTCCATGAGTAACGATGGGCCCTAGAGAAGTATACAGCAAGGTGGCTGCAATACGATACGCATCCTGGTCAACGGCTAATCGGCCGTCAAAATCAGCTTCTGCAAACTGATCGGCTAAAGCGAAATTATCGTGTATATCAAGATAATTGATTCCGCTAATCGGTGTTTTATCAGTATCAAATCGATTCGCCAGCCCCTTCATTACATTTTCGCGCTCATCGAACTTACCTCCCGGCCATCCGCGGTCTTGATACTTATCTGAAAGTGTAAATACCGGTCCTTTAAATGCGTTTCGCGAATCATCTTGAAAGAAGGTAATTGGTGAGTCTTCTTTATACCAATCCCAATCGGGGTTGTTTTCAAACTCAGGATCATTGGAACCTATCCAGGCCTCTCCATATACAATCTTATCTTCGCCTATCGCCTCCTTCAGAGCGATCAATGTCTGTTGATCAATCTGTCCTGCCAAATCGATTCGAAACCCATCAATTCCGAATTCTTCGATATAATTTTTACACTGATCAATTAACCAGCGCTGTACCATCGGACGATTCTCTGTCTTCACCTCATTCCCATAAGCACCGATGTGCTCTAGGTCTTTCGTTCGGTAGTAATACTGCTTATCAATACCGTTGAAATTGAAGTATTGCTCCCCTCCATCCATATTCTCTCCGGTATGATTGGGTACGATATCAATAATCACCGCAATCCCTTTATCATGAAAAGCCTGAACAAGATCTCTGAACTCGTCCCGCTCGGAACCAGGCTCTGAGCCTTTAGTTCGGTATTTAGACTCAACCGCCATTGCAAAAGTGGTTCGATACCCCCACTGATAATTCTCTAAAGCCACACCCTGATCAATCATATACGGATCGTCTTTGAAAGAAGCCTTCCAATCATCATCGGGAAAATGTAAGTACTCTTGAACCGGCATTAGGTGTACCACATTGATCCCCAAATCAACTAAATAATCGAAGCCGATTTTCTCCCCGATCGAATTACGCAATCCACTTGCGATCACTCCCTTGAACGTTCCCTTTTCGCTGTCGATGATAGGTAATTGATCACTGAAATCTTGAACATGCATTTCATAAGCGATAACGTCCTTCATTGCAGGAATACCACCATCAAGAGGAGTAGCAGGAATCGTTTTTGGCCAAATACGCGCTCTACCCCAACTGGTATCAACTACCCTCGCGTAGGGATCTCTTACATGAGTCTTCGTGGTCTCATAAAAGAAATTACCCTTATCACCGGGCCCGTGTACCGTGAAATCATAATACATCCCAGACAAGTCTTTATTAAATAAAGCTTCCCAAACCCCTAGATCATCAACCTTCATCTTAACGGTTTGACTCGCATTAATGGCCGTCGAACTATCGTATAAATAGAGATACACCGAAGTCGCTCGAGGAGCAAACAATCGCACCTCTGTTTTTCCATTAACAATCTCTGCGCCTAAGGTTTTATCGCTGTATAAATTTCGAAACCATCCATCAAATGAGACCTGAGTTTTAATTCCATTATCCAAATCCTCTAGGTAATGAACCCTTCTTATATCGATGGGCTCTGAAGGAACAAGGAGCGCCTTAGAAGCTGTGTTCGGTAAGACTTTTTCAACTCCGATTTCTCGACCATCGATTCGCGTTAGCCTGTAATCATCAGAATCAAAACTTGGTTTGAAATTGGTTAGTAATACAATCGCTTTATCATCGAGTATTTCGGCTTTAAACGAGGGGACAAATGCGTCGTATTTATACACCAGATTGCCTCCCTTTTCATTCTTTGGGCTATGTGCTACCTCTTGCCAATTAGCATTATCGATTAAAAATTTGAATTCAGATTTAGCAGGAATCTTCAAATCATCTGCATTATCTATGGTTAAACTCCAAATCGTTCCCGACTTTTTCAATTGCCACTTTTCATCAAAAGCAGCATCCCAACCACGAAACGAACCAGTAACATAGACACGCTCGGGAGCAGAATCATAGATATTGGCATCATACAAAAAAGTTAGACGATCACTAAATAAGGCATATCCTTGTTTCAATTGTTCTCCAGTAAAGGACTGTGCATTCACTGTAAAAAAGAAACATGTGAAGAAGATAATGGTTAGGAAATTTCTCATATCTCAAAGATAGTTTTGAGGGATCAAAAAAGGCATTTATCAGGAATAGATTTTACAACTACAAGAAAATCAAGCACCTATACATCAATATGTTAAAATTTTTTGTTACTTAGCAATCCTCATTTTCTAAAAATGGCCACTTTATCTAAACAAAAAATACGCGTTGCGCGACTGCTAGAGCATCAAACACTAGCGGTACACTCTCTCTATTACGAAGGGAAGCGTTATACCAAAGTGGAATTAGAAAATATCCTAGAAGCCTATTACCGACGTCAGAGTCGTAAAGCTTAATGCAAAGGTCGCTTCTTAATCATTCCACCTTTAGTATCCTTGATCGGATATTGTATCACAAAGGCCTTAGGGTCAATTTTTTCGATTTCAAGAATTAGCTTACTAACCTCCAATCGCGTTACCACACAGAATAGAATATCCCGGTCGGGGAGTGATTGGCCTTGACTTCCGAAACCAGCATCTGAACGAAACGCGGTAACTCCTCGGCCCATCTCGTGCATAATTTGCGATTTGATGGCTGCCGAATCTGGGGAGACGATCATGACTCCGATATATTCTTCGATACCGTTAATGATGAAATCAACCGTTTTAGAGGCTACTATATAGGTCAAGATCGAATACATAGCGGTTTCTAGACTGAGAATAATAGCACTTACCGAGAAGAGGATAACATTGAAAATGGTAATCACATCGCCAACGGTAAGGCTCGTCTTTCGTGAGATCGAAAGGGCAAGTACCTCGGTGCCGTCGATGACCGCGCCTCCTCTAATCGAAAGGCCGATGCCTACGCCTAAAAAGAATCCGCCAAAAACAGCGATGAGTAATTTATCTGAAGTAATAACAGGAAATTCAAGGAGATGAACTAGAAGGGCTAAACCCAGTATAGCGACACTACTCTTTACTGCGAAAGGAAAAGAGATTTGCCTTGCGCCCAAAACGATAAACGGGGCGTTAACTAGAATAATTAAAACCGATAAGTTATAGCCGGTGAGTACTTCACCAAGAAGTGAAACTCCCATCGCGCCCCCATCAAGAAAGTGATTGGGAAGTAACAAACCCTTTAGACCGATACTTGCAGAGAGCACACCAAGCAGCAAGAAAATCGTCTCTTTGATTCGAACTTTCACCATTAAGCGTCCGAGCCTACTCATTACCATAAACTAAATCCTTTTCTCAAAGGTAACGGATGCTTGCTTTATCGAGTAGTTCTTTCGCCTATATTTGCCGCATTATGGAAAGTATAAGTTACGGAGCAATCGCGGCGGTATTAACTACCACTGCTTTCTTACCTCAGGCCTTTAAAGTGATTCGCACAGGCGAAGCAAAGAGCTTAAGTCTTTCTATGTTTTTGATGATGTTTGTGGGGACCCTACTTTGGGCGCTTCATGGGTTCGATTTAGAAGATAAACCCATGATTTATGCCAATCTCACCACATCCGGGTTGAATGCGGTGATATTGGTCATAAAAATCCGATCAATAATTCGCGAAAAACAAGCGAATTCTTAGTGGGCTAATCTGCTTTTTAGCAGACGAGTCACGATGAGCAATAATAACGAAGTTGGATTATTCGAAAGTTTTGCTCGTGTGTTTCTCGCCATAATGCGAGAGCGATTTTCGTTTAATGAAATAGTCATTTTTGATTGATTGATATGATTTTCGGGGCGCAAAAGTACGACCGAATAAGAAATCAAACACCAAAAACTCTAAAAAAATTTAGTCTTCAAGCTTTTTTGGCAGTAAGGCCTCGATTAGAACGCCCAAAAGACCTAAAATGATTCCTAAAAGAAACCCTTCCATCGGGTTACGGCCCTTTAGCTCAGCGATATACTTTCCTAAAAATCCGAAAGCTGCGATGACCGCGAAAAGCATGAAGTAGACAATCCCAAGACTTAACATAGACTACATTTTGA
>Ga0255772_10005428_pt1 | contig 11807 bp, 12 predicted proteins | sample 071ome_34_FD_179970 | JGI IMG/M metagenome (GOLD analysis project Ga0255772, IMG submission 179970) | Coastal salt marsh microbial communities from the Groves Creek Marsh, Skidaway Island, Georgia - 071411BT metaG (version 2) | ecosystem: Environmental > Aquatic > Marine > Intertidal zone >... | reverse complement strand
TGCTCGACGATTGGTAAAATGCCACCCGTTACATGGCGGTGGATTCGATCCGGTGCCCCCACCTAAAAAACCGAAAGATTAGATAAATGGACATACCTCGAATTATCGCAACCGTCGTTTTTGTTGGATCTCTTGTGTTGCTTGGCGATGCTTGGCTGAAACAAAACCAAGATGCGAGCCCAGACGTAACAACGCAGCCGACCATTTCGGAATCAGCATCAACGTTGCCCACCGCAAGCTCAGGTGAAACCATCTCGAAAAGCGAAGACACAACGCTCCCGGTCGTCACTGGCGCATCCGCAGAAAGTGAGTTGGTCACGGTTGAGACGGATCTTTTTATCGCAAAAATTGCAACCAATGGCGGTGGCCTTAAAGAGCTTGTCCTCAAAGAGCACCATGTCAAAGGAAATAAAAGCGAGTCGCTCAGACTATTTGAACTCAACCCGTTGAGAACGTATACAGCCGAAGCTGGCTTATTGGGACTAAATTTGCCCAATCACAATACAAAGTTCATTGCCGCCAAAAGCGAGTACTCACTTGACGAGGGGCAAAACACACTTCAAGTATCGTTAATTGCGGATACGGGAAATGCCAAAGTCACCAAAACGTACACCTTTCGACGAGGCTCCTACGCGATCGATGTGGCGTTTGGACTCGTGAACCGTAGTGGAGAAGCGCTTGATGCTGATGTCTATTTTCAAATCATTCGAGATGGTGGGGCTGCTGACGGCGACACGAAATTCCAGCCCACTTACACAGGCGGGGCGGTTTACACGGAAGAGTCAAAGTTTACCAAGGTCGACTTCAAAGATATGGACCGCGGAAAGGTCAAATATCCCAAGATTGCAACTGATGGATGGGTCGCATTTGTACAACATTATTTTGTCGCAGCGTGGTTACCCGAAAGCGCCGCTCAGCGGGAGTACTTTACTCGTTCGTTAGGCAATAATCTTTACGCGATGGGTTACGTCCAAAAGTTGGGCTCGGTTCAGCCCGGAGAGCTACGGAATGTCTCGACTCGCTTATATGCCGGACCGCAGGAACAAGACAAACTCAAGGTGTTGTCACCAGGTTTGGAGTTGGTTGTTGACTACGGGTGGTTGACCATCCTCGCGTCGCCTCTGTTTTGGTTGTTGTCAACTCTTCATGGGTTTATCGGAAATTGGGGCTGGTCCATAGTTCTCCTCACACTTATCATCAAGCTGATTTTTTTCCCGCTGTCTGCCGCCGGATACAAATCGATGGCCAAAATGCGCGTGTTGTCACCCCGCCTCCAGCAACTGAAAGAAAGTTATGGCGATGACAAACAAAAGTTTCAACAAGCGATGATGGAGCTGTACAAAACCGAGAAGATCAATCCGCTAGGCGGGTGTATGCCGATCCTTGTTCAGATCCCGTTTTTTATTGCCTTGTATTGGGTGTTGCTCGCGAGTGTAGAACTTAGGGATGCACCGTTTATTTTTTGGATCACAGATTTGTCCGCGAAAGACCCCTACTATGTGTTGCCGGTCTTGATGGCGCTCAGTATGGTGGCTCAATCTTGGTTAAGCCCCGCACCACCAGATCCTGTTCAGGCGAAGGTGATGAAAATCATGCCGGTGGTATTTAGTATTTTCTTTTTCTTTTTTGCCTCAGGGTTGGTGCTTTATTGGTTGGTCAATAACGTGTTATCGATAGCACAACAATGGACGATCACTAGGGCTATTGAGGGCGGAAAGCCCGGGAATGCAAAACGCTGATACGATCGCGGCGATCGCCACAGCACCAGGAGTTGGCGGGGTTGGGATAATCAGGGTTTCTGGACCCGGCGTTGCCAGCGTTGCCTCGCGAGTCATTCGAAAAATACCCGAAGATAGAATCGCAACGTTTGCGAACTTTTGTAACCAATCTGGACACAGGCTAGATTCAGGGCTTGCGTTGTTTTTTAAAGGCCCCAATTCGTTTACCGGCGAGGATGTACTCGAGCTACATGCTCATGGAGGTCCCGCGGTGCTTAGAACGGTCTTGAGGGCGTGCTTTGAGGCGGGCGCCCGACCCGCAGAGCCCGGAGAGTTTTCTAAGCGAGCATTTTTAAATGACAAGCTAGATTTGGCCCAAGCGGAAGCGGTGGCCGATCTGATAGAGGCCACCACGGAAACGGCGGTGATTAGCGCACAACGCTCGTTAAGTGGTGATTTTTCTAGTGTGATTGGTTTAATCAAAGCCGAGCTGATTACAATTCGAGTTTCTATCGAAGCGACGATCGACTTTTCGGATGAGGACATTACCGCGGCCGACGTGGAGGCCATCAAAGATCGGTTGGCAGGAGTGGTGCATCAGCTTGAGACGGTGTTAATTTCTGCCAAAACCGGCGCGTTACTTCGAGAGGGAATCAGGGTTGTTATTGCCGGCCAACCAAACGTCGGTAAGTCGAGCCTCATGAACCGTTTATTTGAGGAAGAGGTGTCGATTGTTACGGATATTCCAGGCACAACGAGAGATGTATTGCAAAAGGAGCTGTCCATCGATGGTTTCCCGATTCATTTGGTTGATACCGCGGGATTACGCGACACCGCGGATCCAGTTGAATTGATTGGAGTCGAGCGGGCGATAAGTAACGCGAAGACCGCAGATTTGATTTTAGAGGTTCGCGCGACAGGCGAAGTAGAGCATACAAATACGCCAATGCTCGAGGGCATAAGTGATAGACGAATTATCGTGATTAACAAGATTGATTTGGTTGAAGGGGAGCCCTCCGTCTCGCAAGGTAAAACGGGTCCCGTCGTGCGCCTGTCTGCAAAGACTGGCTGCGGTCTTGATCTTCTCAAACAAACAATCCTTAGCCTGTCAGGAGCCAAAACTGAGGGAGAAACCCCGTTTATGGCAAGGGAGCGACATATTAGAGCTTTAGAATTGGCGCTTTCATGCATGACATCAGCGCAGTCGAACTTAGAAACAATCGAATTTTGTGCGGAGGACCTTCGGCAAGCACAAGATGCGATATCACAGATAACCGGAGAATTTGTTTCGGATGACCTGCTCGGAGAAATTTTTTCAAGCTTTTGTATTGGGAAGTAAGCGGACAATGTTTCACGTGAAACACTCTGTGCGGTGATCACAGGATATAATTAGTGAACCCAATCTTTTGGCTATATTGATGCATTTTTCAAAGAGTTACGACGTCATTGTTATCGGGGGTGGGCATGCAGGTACCGAGGCTGCCCTTGCGTCAGCGCGGTCGGGCGCCAACACCCTGCTATTGACCCACAGCATTGAAACGCTTGGGCAGATGTCTTGTAACCCCTCGATTGGTGGAATCGGTAAAGGGCACCTTGTCAAAGAAATCGATGCTCTTGGTGGCGCCATGGCGGAAGCTGCGGACGAGGCAGGAATTCATTTTCGTCGGCTTAACGCGAGCAAAGGTCCGGCTGTTCGTGCCACAAGGGCGCAGGCCGATCGCGTGCTTTATCGGCAGGCGATCAGGCGAAGGATTGAAAATCAAGAACGATTAGATGTATTTCAGGGGGCGGCGACAGACCTCATCGTTCGTGGGGACGCGGTCGCTGGCGTGGTGACGAACATTGGTCTTGAAATAAGTGCAAAGTCGGTTGTTTTAACGGCAGGAACGTTTTTGGCGGGCAAGATTCACGTGGGTCTTGAGAACCATGAGGCAGGACGAGCAGGAGACCCTCCGGCCAATGCGCTGTCGGCTCGTTTAAGAGAGCTTAATCTGCCGGTAGGGCGACTTAAAACTGGCACCCCGCCGAGAATCGACGGTCGCACGATCAATTTTTCGAAATTAGAGAAACAGGTCGGGGACAGCCCGAGACCGGTATTTTCGTTTCTTGGATCGCGGGAACAGCACCCCGACCAGGTTGCCTGTTGGATCACACATACCAATGAACGTACTCATGAGCTGATTCGGTCGGGACTCGATCGCTCTCCGATGTATACAGGTGTTATTGAGGGTGTTGGGCCAAGGTATTGTCCATCGATCGAGGATAAGGTGGTTCGTTTCGCGGACCGCGACAAACATCAAATATTTCTCGAGCCCGAAGGACTACAAACCCATGAATACTATCCAAATGGTATTTCCACGAGTTTACCGTTCGACATCCAGGTGGAGATCGTTAAGTCAATCAATGGTTTGGAGGACGCCTATATCTTGAGGCCCGGCTACGCCATCGAATACGATTACTTTGACCCTCGGGCGCTTAACGCAAGCTTAGAAACAAAATCTATCAAACAGTTGTTTTTTGCGGGCCAAATTAACGGTACAACCGGTTACGAGGAAGCGGCTGCGCAAGGATTGCTGGCGGGCCTAAACGCTGCTCGAAAGTCCCGAGATCAGGAAACATGGTGTCCTAGGCGAGATGAGGCGTACCTCGGGGTTTTGGTCGATGACTTAATCACCCGAGGGGTCAGTGAGCCGTACCGAATGTTTACGAGCCGAGCTGAGTACCGCCTAAGCCTACGGGAAGACAATGCTGATTTAAGGCTGACGCCGATTGGTCGACAGTTGGGGCTCGTCACAGATGGCCGATGGCAACAATTCGAATGTAAGAGAGACGCCGTCACGACCGAGACTCAGCGTCTAACCAAGTTGCAGGTCACTCCGGCGCAAGACTCGGTCGATAATATGTTACGCCTGATTGGAAAAACTTTGGAACACGAGTATCCCGCGATACAACTGCTGAAGCGACCAGAGGTTTCGTACGCGGCGCTTATGGAGCTTCAAGGTTTAGGTCCAGGCGTCGGCGATGAAGCGGTCGCAGAACAGGTTGAAATACAGGCAAAGTATTCGGGATATATCGCGCGACAAAGTGAGGAAGTAAAGCGCTCGCTCGGACTAGAAACCACCAGGATTCCGCCTGAAATGAATTACGATGACGTCACCGGGTTATCGAATGAGGCAAGGCAAAAGCTGTCAGTAAATGCACCCGAAACACTAGGACAAGCGAGCCGAATTTCGGGGATCACACCTGCTGCCGTCGCTTTATTACACGTTCATATCAAGAGGTTTTCGGTTCAGGACGGCGCCCGAGAGGCGAGTTGATGGCCCCCCTAGAGTTCGATCTTTCTGAGCAAATTGTTCGGGAGCTGGCACAAGACGTCACGCCAAATTCGGCGAAGCTCTTGGTTGATTTTCTCAAGCTGCTGGATAAATGGAACAATGTTTATAACCTGACATCGATCTCTCCGAAACAAATGTGGGTAAGCGCTCACATCTACGATAGCCTCTCTATATCAGGGATGATCCCAACAGGGAGCGTGCTAGATGTAGGTACTGGTGGAGGGTTTCCCGGCATCCCATTGGCAATCACTCAGCCGCAAAGAGAGTTTGCGTTACTCGATCGCAGCCAAAAGAAAACAAGTTTTTTGCGTCAGGCGGTAATTGAACTTGGGTTAAGTAATGTGAAAATAATCACTAGCCGCATAGAGGCATACAAGACGGATCGGCTTTTCGATGTTATTGTCTCGCGTGCGTTCAGCGACTTGCGGCCATTCGTCGAATCGGTCGAGAGGCTTCTTTCTCCAACAGGGGTTTTGTTGGCGATGAAGGGCAAGAATCCGACAAGCGAAATTGATTCATTACCATCGGGTTGGGTACAGCAAACTGTTGCATTGGACGTGCCAAGACTCGATGCAGAGCGACATCTTGTGGTGCTGACAAAAAATAAGTTGATGACTGAGGATTAAATAACGTGGCCTCTTGGATTATTGCCATCGCGAACCAGAAAGGAGGCGTTGGTAAAACAACGACGACAATTAATCTTGCGACGGAGATTCAAGGCCGAGGATCTCGGGTTCTCTTGATTGATCTCGATCCTCAGGGGAATGCGACCACTGGCAGTGGGATCGATAAAAAAACCGTGACATCAAGCGTGTATGACGTGCTTGCGAACGGTATCAGTATCGCTGATGTGCGAGTGAAAAGTGGTTCCGGACATTACGACGTGCTGCCTGCGAATCAAGACCTAGCAGGAGCAGAGGTTGAGCTTGTTGAGGTACAAAATAGAGACCAACGGTTGAAGCAAGCGTTGACGGCTGTTCACGATGAATACGATTATGTGTTGGTTGATTGCCCGCCCGCACTTAGCTTGTTGACACTCAATGGTCTTGCGGCTGCTCGATCTGTCATGATCCCGATGCAGTGTGAATATTACGCACTTGAAGGATTAAGTGATTTGGTCAACACAATCAAGCGAGTGAAGTTGCGGTTAAATCCTCAATTAGAAATTGGTGGATTGGTCCGAACAATGTTCGATGGGCGTAACTCACTCACGAATCAGGTCTCCGAACAGCTGTTGCATCATTTCGGGGCTAAGGTTTTTGAAACGGTAATACCTAGAAATGTTCGTGTTGCGGAGGCGCCAAGTTTCGGCATGCCAGTGACTGTATACGACAAGCTGTCAAAGGGAGCTGAGGCGTATCGAGCGCTAACGGACGAATTTCTCTTAAGATTTGAAAAAGGTTGAAGATGGTCAAGATGAAAGGATTGGGCCGGGGCCTTGATGCGTTGCTGGACTCGACGGAAGAGGTAAATCAGAGCTTAACCCAAGATCAATCGCTACCAGTCAATTCGTTGAGTCCGGGAAAATATCAGCCACGACTCGCAGTTAATGATGATTCGATAACGGAGCTAGCGGAATCGATTCGTTCGCAAGGCATCATACAACCGTTGATAGTACGTCGAGTTGGTGGAGACAGTTACGAGATCATTGCAGGCGAGCGACGATGGCGGGCCGCAAAACAAGCTGGTCTCGACAGTGTGCCCGTGATCATCAAGGAGGTGGACGATAACGCGGCATTGGCAATGGCGCTGATTGAGAACATTCAGCGAGAGGATTTGAACGTCATTGATGAAGCGCTTGGAATTAAACGATTAATCGAGGAGTTCGGGCTAACTCATGAGGGCGCCGCTAATGTTCTTGGCAAATCGCGTGCATCAGTTACCAATGCACAACGCTTGCTTCAATTGACCGAGGAAGTTCAGGTGTTACTCAAAAGCGGGAAGATCGAAATGGGCCATGCTCGGGCCTTGGTGGGTTTGGAATCTCGAAGACAAAAAGAATTGGCAACACGCATCGTGGCGCTTGGACTCAGCGTGAGAGATGCTGAGAGTTTAGCCAGAACGAACCCCCTAGCGACTAAATCCAGCGGGACTAAATCCAAGTCACCCCAAAGGGTTGATCGGGACCTCGTCAATTTACAGACTGACATTTCCGAATCGCTTGGCACGAGCGTTAAGATCAACGCGAATAAAAAAGGGGCCGGAAAGCTCACTATTGCGTTTTCCGGGCTCGAGGAGTTGGACGTGATTTTGGCGAAACTACGGCATCAATAGCCAAGTCGACGAGCGGATTCGTTGACACTATTCGGACGAATAACTAGAATACCCCCCTTTTTGTGGGTTGGTTAGCGCTCGGATTTGCGCGTGAGGCCGATTGCGAAGTGAGCTCAAGCAAATGACGCCACGCTATGGGGCGAAGCGAGTCTTAATGACTCAAGCTATAATTGCGGCGGTCGCAACAATCGGTTTTGGTGTTTTAAGTGATTTTTCGGCGGTAACGAAGTCATCGGCTCTTGGAGGTTTAATTGCGTTCATCCCTTCGGCCTACTATGTCTGGAGATCTTCCAGGCTGCTGAATCCGGGCGAGGCGGCGGAAATATTGAAGGCAAATTACAAGGCCGAGGCGGGAAAACTCGGTTTAACGGCAGTTTTGTTCGGAGTGGCATTTACCCAGTTCGGACCTATAGCGGCGGTACCCTTGTTTGCGACATATATATTAACGTTGTTGTCGTATTGGGTCGCGCTGCTCTTAGTCAGATAAACGAAATATAGAGAAACAAATATATGGCCTCATCTGGAGCACAAACTTCGAGTGAATACATCGCACACCACCTTCAAAACCTTCACGTGGGTCAAGGCTTTTGGAGCGTGCATCTTGATACCTTAATTGTCTCTGGTCTTCTTGGACTGCTTGCTTTTGGGTTGATGGCGTACCTCGCTAAGAAAGCGACCAGCACTACGCCGTCTGGAGCTCAGAACTTCGTGGAAATGGTAGTGACTTTGGTTGATGACCAAGTGAAAGATACCTTCCATGCAAAGAGTAATTTGGTGACACCTTTGGCGATTACGATTTTCGTGTGGGTGTTTTTAATGAATGCTATGGACTTAATCCCCGTTGACTTTTTGCCCGAAACCGCAAAAGCGGCAGGTGTTAATTATTTAAAAGTCGTGCCAACAACCGATTTGAATCTGACTTTTGGCATGGCGTTCGCTGTGTTTGTGATGATGATCGCATTCAACTTTAAGTACAAAGGTGCGGGCGGATTTCTCAAAGAAGCCTTAACGGTGCCGTTTGGCAAGTACATGTTCCCCGTTAATTTGCTCTTCAGAATTATTGAAGACATTGCGAAGCCAATTTCACTGTCTCTTCGTTTGTTCGGAAACATGTACGCTGGTGAAATGGTATTTATTCTGTTAGCTGTTCTGATGGGGGCTTCTTACGTTTGGATGCCTGTCGGGGCGGTCTTGAGTCTTGGTTGGGCCCTTTTCCACATATTGATCATCACGCTGCAGGCTTTTGTATTCATGATGCTTACGGTCGTTTATATGAGCATGGCGTCAGAACATCATTAATTTTTAACTGAAATTTCTTACAACTTTAATTTGTATTAGGAGAAAAAAATGGAACTCGCATCCGTACTTGGTATGACAGCAATCGCAGTGGCTTTGCTTATTGGCATGGGCGCACTCGGAACAGCTATTGGGTTTGGTATTCTCGGTGGTCGATTCCTCGAAGGCGCAGCTCGCCAGCCAGAGATGATCCCAACCCTTCAGGTGAAGATGTTTATTGTTGCTGGTCTTCTTGATGCCGTGACAATGATTGGTGTTGGTATCGCGTTGTTCTTGTTGTTCGCGAACCCCTTCCCAGCAATGATGGGCTAACTGGTTCGGGTCTTCAAATTAAGCGCAGGAGAAAAGCGTGAATATAAACGCAACACTATTAGGCCAAGCGCTCTGGTTCGGACTCTTCATATGGCTCACCATGAAGTACGTTTGGCCCCCGCTCCAAAAAGCGATGCAGGAGCGCCAAAAGCAAATCGCTGATGGCCTTGCTGCTGGTGAGAAAGGTAGACAAGAGCTCGCTCAGGCTGCAGAAAAAGTCACACTTGAGCTTCAAAAGGCCCGAGAGCAAGCATCTGAGATTGTCTCTCAAGCGGAGAAACGTTCTGGCGAGCTTGTTGAGGAAGCTAAAAACCAAGCAAAGGTAGAGGGCGATAGGATCGTTGCTGCAGCTAAAGCAGAAATTGATCAAGAGCTTAACCGTGCTAAGGAGCAACTTCGCTCGCAGCTTGCAAGCTTAGCGGTTGTCGGTGCGGAGCAAATCCTCAAAAAAGAGATCGATGCGAACGCACACGCCGACATGTTGAAAAGACTTGAGACGGAGTTGGGGTAAGGTATGGCTGAGTTAGCAACTTTGGCAAGACCATACGCCCAGGCAATTTTCACTCTGGGTAAAGAGAGTAATAGTCTTGATGCGTGGTCCGATTCATTGGCCTTTGTTGACGCAGTGTCAACTGATGACCAGTTTAAATCGATCGCGAATGCGCCAGATATAAAAATTAGTGACGTCGAGAAATTGTTTGTCTCAATCATCCAGGACAAGGTGTCGAAAGAAGTTGTTAATTTCGTCAGACTTCTCGTTGCTAATGGTCGGTTAACTGTTCTGAGTGAGGTTGTGTTTCAATTTGAGAAGCTCAAATCAGATGACGATGGTCTCGTTGAGGCAAAGATTGATTCAGCGTTTGAATTGAATGCTGACCAAATCCAAACCATCGTTGACGGTCTTTCGAAGAAGTTAAACAAAAAAATTGATCCAGCCGTGAACGTAGACTCGAGTCTAATTGGCGGCATAAAAATCCAAGTTGGTGACAAGGTCTGGGATGCTTCTGTGAGAGGGCGTCTACAAGAAATGACCGTGGCCTTAACGAATTAAATTTTAGGAGCATTGACTCATGCAGTTAAATCCATCAGAGATCAGCGAGCTGATTAAAGGCAAGATTCAAAATTTTGAATCAGCAACTGAAGCAAAGACCCAGGGTACCGTCGTTTCTGTCACGGATGGTATCTGTCGTGTTCATGGGCTGTCAGACGTGATGCAGGGAGAGATGTTGGAGTTTCCTGGAAACACGTTCGGTCTCGCACTAAACCTTGAGCGAGACTCGGTTGGTGCCGTTGTGCTGGGTGACTATACCCACATCACCGAGGGCGATACGGTTAAGTGTACAGGCCGCATTCTCGAGGTTCCAGTTGGCCGAGAGCTCTTGGGACGTGTCGTTGATGCGCTTGGCCAGCCGATAGATGGCAAGGGCCCGATTAACGCGAAAGAGACCGACGCAATCGAGAAAGTTGCTCCGGGCGTGATTTGGCGTCAGTCAGTTGATGAGCCAGTTCAGACAGGATTGAAATCTATTGACGCGATGGTGCCAGTTGGTCGCGGCCAGCGAGAGCTTGTCATCGGTGATAGACAAACGGGTAAAACCGCGGTGGCGATTGATGCGATCATCAACCAAAAAGGAAAAGACCTGATTTGCGTTTACGTCGCGATTGGTCAAAAAGCGTCGACCGTGGCCAACGTGGTTCGTAAGCTCGAAGAACATGGCGCAATGGAATACACCATTGTTGTTGCAGCAACCGCTTCTGACTCGGCTGCGATGCAGTACATTGCGGCATACTCTGGATGCACGATGGGAGAATACTTCCGCGATCGAGGCGAAGATGCACTGATTATTTACGATGACTTAACAAAGCAGGCTTGGGCGTACAGACAAATATCCCTCTTGCTTCGTCGTCCTCCAGGTCGGGAAGCTTACCCTGGTGATGTGTTTTACTTACATTCACGTTTGTTGGAGCGAGCTGCTCGAGTATCTTCAGCGTGGGTAGAGCGACACACTAACGGTGAAGTCAAAGGAAAAACGGGATCACTCACGGCGCTACCGATTATTGAGACACAGGCGGGTGACGTATCGGCTTTCGTTCCCACTAACGTGATTTCGATTACCGACGGACAGATCTTCTTGGAAACTGATTTGTTTAACGCAGGCATTAGACCAGCGATTAACGCAGGTGTGTCGGTCTCTCGAGTGGGTGGTGCCGCTCAAACAAAAATCATGAAAAGAAAAGATACTGGAGGCGGCGTTCGATTGTCTCTTGCTCAGTATCGTGAACTTGCGGCGTTTGCTCAGTTTGCGTCTGATTTGGACGAAGCAACACGTAAGCAGCTCGAAAGAGGTCAAAAGGTTACTGAACTCATGAAGCAACCTCAGTACCAGCCAATGGAAGTGTGGGAGATGGCCCTCACGTTGTTTGCGGTGAATAATGATGTGTTCGACGACATCGATGTAGACAAGGCGCTAAGTGCCGAGAAATCGATGAAGGATTATTTGAAGAGCAAATACGCAGACTTGGTTGGTCGCATTGATCAGGCCAAGAATTTGAGCGCCGAAGACGAGGATGCTTTGAAGGCGGCGATCCAAGACTGGAAATCTAACGGTTCTTATTAATCTACTTTAATGATGCTGAATTGGATGATTAAAGATAGAGAGGCGATCTGATGGCGGGTACTAAAGAGATAAGAACCAAAATTAAGAGTGTTCAAAATACTCGAAAGATTACCAAGGCGATGGAGATGGTTGCTGCGTCAAAGATGCGTAAAGCACAAGAGCGTATGCGCGCAGCACGACCGTTTGCTGAAAAAATTCGCGCTGTTGCAGCGAATATTTCTCACGCAAACCCTGAATATCGACATCCTTACCTG
>Ga0255772_10005425_pt1 | contig 11809 bp, 10 predicted proteins | sample 071ome_34_FD_179970 | JGI IMG/M metagenome (GOLD analysis project Ga0255772, IMG submission 179970) | Coastal salt marsh microbial communities from the Groves Creek Marsh, Skidaway Island, Georgia - 071411BT metaG (version 2) | ecosystem: Environmental > Aquatic > Marine > Intertidal zone >... | reverse complement strand
AGCACCCGCGGCGACGACGGAAAGTGCGCCTTGTTCAACCAGCCACTGCGCGCTCCCGACTGACGGTAACGAAGCGCTCACTTTCAAAAGTCCCGCCCGCTTATTCTTCTTATTCCTCACGTTGGTGGTAGTAATGTTACTCCGGTTGTTGTCGTTGCTTCGACGAAAACGATCGAGTTCTAGCGACGCGTTCGCCCCGCGTTTGATGTTCCCCATCGCGCTCACTCGCACAGACGCGGAAGAAGAGCGAGAGGAAGCGCGCGAGGAAAAAGAACACGACGCGGTTCGGTGCGAATTCGAGCGGTGCAAAAAACAACACCAAGAACTTTGCGACGATTTTAGTGGTGGTGACGAATTATTTTCCACCATCGCTCTTCGATTTTTCAAACGCGTCGAGACCGCCGACGCGACCGGAACGGAGCGCGCGGAATCCATCATTCTCTCGAATTACTATTTTCTCCGCGCGTTTTTTTTTGTATGCGTGTGCGTGTATTAGTATTCGGCCGCGAAAAGAAGACTTTAAAAACGCGTGTTTCACACCGCGCGCGCTTAAAAAGATTCTCGCGTCCGTTTGTATTTTTTTTTTGACGCTTTTCTTCTTCGCGTCATCACCAGCGTCAACAGAGGTGTTTGCTGCTTTTTGTCCACACACACACTACTAAGTTTTGTGAGTGTGAGCTCGTCAAAAAAAAAACAAAAGAAAGAAAAAGAAGAACAAGAAGAAGAAGAAGAAGAAGAAGAAGAAGAAGAAGAAGAAGAAGAAGAAGAAGAAGAAGAAGAAGAAGAAGAGAGAAAGAAGAAGAAGAGAAAGAAGAGAGAAAGAATATGACGGCGACGGTAATGAGCGCGACGAGAGCAGCGGCGACGACGAGCGCGAGCGCGAGCGAGGAGAGGAAGAAGATGAGCACTCGTCGTCGTCGTCGTGGTGGTGGTAGTAACAGTAACAGAAACGGTGACAGTTTCAGTGGTGGTGGTAGTTTTAGTCTTCAGCGCAGAATTATCGATAACAGTGAAAGGAGGAGGAGGACAGCAACCTCCTTCTCGTCTTCGTCGTTGCAAAAAGTGATGGCCGAGACTGCGTTTTCGTCGTGGTGTTGCTTTCTTCTAGCGCTCCATATCGGTTCCGCGGGTCCGGCGTGCGCGACGTTGGAAGAATCTGGGAAAGCGCTGTTTCGAGGCGCCGGAGGGTGCGTCGGGTGCCACGCCGCCGGTGGGAACGTAGTGGAAGCTGGCAAAACGCTCTCTCTTCAAGACTTGACGAAGAACGACGTGAAGAGTAAAGAAGACGTGGCGGCGGTGATATCGTTGGGGAAGAACAAAATGCCCGGGTACGGAGAAAACTGCGTCGGGAAAGGTAAGTGCACGTTCGCGAAACGTCTGACTGATGAAGAAATAGACAGTCTGAGCGCGTTCGTTTGGAACGTCGCCAACGGCGAAGACTCCTGGGCGAAAGCGCTGGAATAATATCTGTCGTGTCGTATTTACCTGGAGCTTATGCAAGCTGTTCGCGAGCTCGGCGAGGAACGTGGTGAGAAAAGTGGTTTGATTACTGTTAACAACTTTGTTGTCGGCTCGTCGCGTCAGACCGCGGAGATGATGATAATAATAATAATAATAACGATTTTAATACTAATGGTGATAGAAATATTAGCAGAACGACATCGCGCGTAAGTGTGTTTTGTACGCGCGCGCACGTTCATCCATCCCGAGACACTTTATTACACGCGTATGTGTTGTTGTTACGATAATTTCATCGGTTCTCCTCTGTTTTTTTGTCTCTCTCTCTCGGGCAAAAAACAAAAAATTTCTCTCTGCTTTGTGCTCTCTGCGCTTCTCTCTCCACTTCAACACCCCCAAGTCGTCGATAAACACACACTTACACACACACGCGCATTTATATCCACAGCGCGCGCGCGCGGAAAGAAAGAAAGAGAGAGACAGACAGACAGACAGAGAGAAGAAGGAGAAGAAGAAGTCGTTTTTTACTTTTGAAAGACGCGAGGAGCAGGAGCAGAGAAAAGGAAAATTTCAGAGGCGGGGACGCGGAATACACACACGCACGCGCGAATAAAAAATGCGCTTTTCTTCGCGCGGGGGCGGAAGCAAAGCGAAGAGCGAGAAAACCAACAAAACTTCCACGAGCGATGACGCGGTTGTTGCAGCAAACGGCGGAGAAGAAGAAAACGTGCCTTTGTTGCTGAAGCCAATCATAAAGAGTAAGAATCGCGCGCACATGTTTACGTTTTTTGCAATCATATTCCTCATCGCCCCAGCGGTGTCGCTCAGTCGAGTCGGTCACCCTTGGCTGTTGCTGAGAGTGTACAAGATGCATTTGAAAAATATGGAGATTTTAAAAGAAACCGCACTGTCGTGGTGCTCGATGCCAGGATGTTACTCGAATCCAGAGAACTTTGACGAAGAAATCGCGACGAACGAGAAAAAAGAGGAAGGTCAACTGTTGCCGAGCTTTGTACACGTGCCGAAAGCGGGCGGGACGCTCGTAGAGAGCGCTGTCGGAAGCGTAGGCGGGAGAGTAGGCGCGTGTAACGAGAAGAGACCGTACGAAATCGCGCCAGGATGGGATAAAGAAGTCGCGCCGTGGCACGCTCAACCGAAGAAATTAGTGAAAGATAGCTTTGCTATTGTGAGGAATCCGTTTGATAGGTTTCAGTCGCAGTTTTTATACGACCCTCATTGGGCGAAAGTGTCGAATCGCGCGGAGTTCCCGCACAACCAGAAAAAGACGTGCGAAGCCTTCGGTAAGTGGGCCACAGATAAGATGGAGAATTGGGCACTCGTAGACGATAGATTGCAGTGCTATGAGAGGACGAAATTCGATTCAAAAGGTATCGATGCGTGCGATGAAACGTTTACCGATGACGACGACGAGAGTGAATTTTTCTACGGAGAGCAAGCCAAGGACGAAGAACCAGTCACGTCTCAGAATTCGCACGATTATCCGCAAGTAGTCTTAGCAAATAAAGTCGAAAAGCTATTCAGTTTTGAAAAATGCTTTGGAAACCAGAGAGGTTTTTGCCCAGATCCTCGCGTGGAAGGTTTGGAAAAGCAAAAGTATTTAGAGGAAACCGAGGAAGCTTTAGAGTCGAGGAAGGGGTCGTTTTCCACGTCTTTTTTCCGAAGAAACTTTGGCGAATTACTCGACGAGAACAAGAAGATGCAACCAAACTTGATTTCATTTTTGCGAAAGCGGTTTTCGGATAAAATCGAATTGCCCGACGTGAGCGAAGAAAACGACATCGCTTCTGCAGAAGTTCGCAAGTGTTGGAGAAACAACCCGTACTTGCCGGCGAAGACAATCGCGGATTTTTTGGACACGTACGAGGCAGACTTTAGAGTGTTCGGATACCCAATGGATATCCCAGAGGTTATCGAGAAGGAAGATGAAGCATCTCTCGGATCGGACGAGTCATCCCAAGATGATAGCGAGTGGCAAGCAAGTGCCATCAAAGCGGAATATTATCCAAAATGTCCGCCGCCAGACGAAGAGGAAGAGGACGAGAATGAGAACGACGCGGCAATGGGTAGGAGCGAGCAGGACAGCTCAGCAATACTCTTCGGCTCGAATCTGAGAAAAAAGTACTCCAGTAAAGAATCATCAGAATCGAATTGAGCATATTTCGATGATAAGAATATAGAAACCAAGTAAGAATAGAAACCAAATAGCCTTTGTAGAAAGAACAGCGCGAATAAGCTACATTAGGTAGTTGAAAAAAACAAGACGGCGAATGCTCTCTATAGAACCGTCCTTTTCATAATCGCGCATTTTCTGCCGCTCTCAGCGCTTCTTTCAGCGCGTTCGACAGCATTTCTCCTTCTCCTTTGCTGCACGCAAACCTTAATTCCGATCTCCTTTTCAGGCCATTGTTATCTTCTTTCGCAAAGCGCCAGCGGTTTTCCAACCGCACTCGGTATTCGCTTGAGTTTTTCTCCGCCACGACTGCGTCTACTCGAACCTCACACGACTCCAATTGTTTTATTCCGCGACTTGTTTCTCCTCTGCTATAAACCTCCTTTTCATCGTTATCTATGTCTTCGAGTATTTTTTGTACGCTTTCCACGAAAGGGTACAAACCATCCACGAGAGCTTCCGATGTCCTCGTCAGAGTTTGTTTTCTCTCTTCTTCTTCTTCTTGTTTTGTTTCTCCCGAGAGGACGAAAATATCCTCCTTCACGGTGCGCTCGAATTCATCTCTTTGCACGTTCAACCTCGCCGCTTCGATTAAAATCATCCGCACGCCATCTTCTATCACCTTTTCATCCTTCTCCTTGTTGTTTTCATCCTTTTTCAATGTCTCGTCGAAAGCGCAGACGCGTTCGCACGATTCGATGACGAATTGACGAAACGAATTTGGACTTTTGGACAAACTCGCGCACACGAATTCATCTCGGTCGCTCAATTCCATGATTACGACGACCCCTTACGTTTACACTTCTCTCCTTTTATTATTATTATTACTACTAATATTGCTGCAGACGATAATATGATATTAATATCGCTCGAGAAAGAGTTCTCAAAGGAGGAGCAGTTTCTGTTTGAAGAAAAATGAAAAGTGGAATAAAATAATATTAGCTGCACTGCTAACATGTACGTATACAATTGAATTTAGCTACTTCTACTAACTAACGAGTATTTCAGAACGATGCGGACGAAAAGAAGTTTCAATCTCTATCCAGAATTTCTCGACGATCTTCGGTTATGTCTCGCGCGCATTCTCTTCCCTTGCTCGATATCGGCTTTCGCAAGTCTCTCGATCTCCCTTTTCCTCGCCGCCGTTATTCTATTTTTGCTCATCTGTTTGGCGTCGACCATTTTCTTATTCTCACTAATTGCTTTACTCGTACCTTTCTTGTGGTGGAACGATGGATACATGGAGTAGAGTAAGAGATTATTCCGCAACTCGTTTGCTTTCCGTTTGGTCTTAGCAATTCCAGAGTGAGTGCCAGAAAATTTTGAGTCGCCGATGCCGTGTTTGAATTTCGAATCGTATAAACCGACAGAGCGTCCTAACCTCCACATGCGAATAGACAGCTCGAAATCCAAGCCGATCCCGGGTTGTCCAGGGCAAGAAAAGTTGTGGTTAAACCCGCCAACTTCAGCAAATAACGATCTTCTCGTAATCATTGGAGCTAAGTTTACTTTATAGGCAAACATAAAGTCGACGTTGACAGAGACATCCTTGAATAAAATATCTTTTGTTCGTTTCGCGCGATCCTTCTCTGGCTCTGCGCCGTACTTAGAACCATCGTTTTGATTTTGCTGAGGTATCATTTTCGTTCCATCATCTAAGCGACCTCTGTATCCACCTAGTAAGCCTAGTTTGGGATACTTTTTGAATAATGAAATCGCTTTCGAGAGCCAAGCATCTCCTTTTGGCATGTAATCGTCGTCTTGAATCAAAGCGACAATTTCTGCAGACGCCATCAGAGCCAACCGATTATACGCGCGAATCTCGTGCACGTCGTTCGGCATCGCCAAGATGAACGAATTTCTCTTCGGCTGCTTTTTGGAGAACTTTGAAAATGCGGTGAGTTCCGTGCGCGAGTCGTCATTGACAATAATCTCAATCGGTAATGAAAACGTTTCCAAAGATTCCAAAAGTTTCTTCACGCCTGCTTTTCTATTGAAATACTGCATGACTAAAGTTGCAACCGGGAATTCTCGCGTCGCGGAAGACTTGCATTGTTTCAGAATAGACATTGGTGGATCTCCTTTGGCTGTAACGTCGGGGGGGAAACAGTTACCGACGACGGTTGGACTGTCAAAAGGCTTCCATCTTTTCGAACGCACGCGTTCAACGCGCATTTCAGCTTCGATAATATCATCTGAAGTCAGTCCTGGAATGAGGAATGGCCACATTCCATCCGTACTCTTATCCCAGGGCCTCTCATAACGTTTCTTCGGATAAATTTCCGTTTTTGCGAAATTTGCATAGGCACTAATTTTGTTCCCTTTCTTAGCACTCGTCGTCCGCAAGAAAAAAGCCATCTTGGAAACCTCAGGAATACCAAAAGCTGCGCTCTTGAAACCACCTCTCCAGAGACGAATAGACATCTCGCGCAAAGTTTCATCGAAAAGTACATCTCCTGAGCACGTTCCCCACTCTTCAAATCCACCAATCTGGTGTAAAGCATTCGGACGAACAAAAATAGGTGTCGCGTAATGAAGATGTTCTTTCCCAAGCTCGTCCACAGTGGATGTCAAATCTTCTCTTTCATCTTCCTCCGGCGCGATATTTTGCGCTTCTTGCTGTTGAGGCGATGGTTGCCTTCGGCGGCCCTCAAAAAATGCCAAGTCTGGTTTAGCTGACGAACTCGGAGGTTTTATCAGGACCCCCTGAGCACCTTCAGTTGTGGAAGAGGAATACTTGGCATTTTGTGGCGTAACCATCGCGAGATGCTCGTCTCTCCTGAGCATTTTCAACGCTTCGCTCGCCCACGCGACGATATTTCGTACCCTGTTATCTAAATCTGTTCTGCTATCGCCATCACTGATGCTATCATTACTACTGCTACTGCTACTCATTCCATCGCGATGAAGAAAATCTTCCTCTCGCAAGAGCAACGCAAATTCCGCTCTCGTTCCCCGCATCATCTTGTTGAAAACCCGCGCGTTCCCGTTCCTATGCTTAGACGCAAACATCCAATCGTTCGCCCGTGAAGTCATTCTCAAAGCATTCTTTGAGAATGGGCTGTTCGGATTCTCCAACAGATGACTCGCGACGATATCCCCGTCTAAGAAAACGACCAGTTCGCTCGCCTTCAACTTTTTTTGTACTTGATCCCTTACTTTTGTGACGATAGTCTCTATTGCTCCTTGATCCCGCGCAAACTTGCCGTCCTTATCGCTCAATACGAGTCCTATGCTCACGTCTGGCAGTTCGACATATTTTTGTCTACATCCTCTCCGAGTGATTGCGCTCACTGCTTTCGGCGCGTCCACGATGGATTCCCTCGCTACGAGTATTGGTTTACACGGCGGATTGATGGACATTTTCCTCGTCGACGAGCTCAAAACCGCTCGTTTCCCGAGTTCTTTACTCCGCATCATAACTTTCACTGCTGCTTGTTTCTTCCACTTCGCCGCTTTATTCCAAGCGTCGTTTTCTTTCTTCCCCAACTCTCTCACCTCGTTCTGGTATCTTTGCGCCAGGTGCACGTTTCGCGTTATCTCAATCTTGAACGAATTGCTTTCTACTTTTATTGCATCGTCCATGATACCATCGGAATCGGTTTCCTCATCGCTCGTCGTCGCTTCGTCTCCTTCATCGTTTTCGTTGTTATCATCGTCATCATTCAATAAGAGTTGTGCCAACGCCTCGGCGTTGTGCGTCTTCGTAGACGTGGCGTCTAACAACATCAACTTTTTCGCGTGAGGCAAACTCCACGAGGAAGAAGAGAAAGGGGAAAAGGATAGCGATAGCAACGACAACGACAACGACGGCGGCGGCGACGACGACGACGCGAAGAAGATGAACATCACAACAATCACCACCACCAAGCCAAACAGCATTTGCGCTCTTTTCGTCGCGCACAACGAAGAGCGCAGTCGCCGATGGAATTTCCTCGCTTTCGTAATCATCGTCGCGTCGCGCTCTTCCTCATCGACGACTGGTCGCACCAACGCCGCCGCCGCAGACGACGACGACGAGTTGGTCATCTCTGTCCCTCTCTCTCTTTTCTTTCTCTCTCTCTCTCTTCGAGAGAATAGAAAAGTAGAGAGAGAGAGGTGGGAAGAGACCGCCAACTCTCTCTCTTATAGTTTCTTTTTTGGGTGCGTGCACTGTGGTGTGATGTTGGTTTTGAAACTTTTTTTTGCTTTTTTTCCACAGCGGCTGTGCCTCCCCCTGCCTGTGGCCGCTCCGACAGATCTATCTATCTGTGCGCTTCTTCCCTCTCTCAAAAGTGCATTTTTTTAATTCGCCAGCGCGATCTTTTTTTGATTTTTTGGGTGACTGACGGACCCCTTTCATTTTTCGTCAGATTTTCTCTACGACCCCCTCTCTCTTGTTGTCGCGCGCGCGTTTATTACCATCACATAAAACGTTGTCACGCATCTGAGACAGTCAGAAGAAGAAGTTAAAGAGTAAGAGAATTACAAAAAATGAGCGACGATGCGCGCCAAGAGGCGCTCATGACGATCATCGCCAACGGATACTCCGGTGCGAGCGAGGACAAATATTTCAATTTGATAGACTACGAATCCTTCACGGGTTTGCCGAGAAACACGGCGAGTGGCAGCGAACCGGCTTACTTGTCCGTGAATAATTTCGACTCTGCATATCTTGAAACGTTGATCACGCCGGCCATTCCTGGGATTGCGATCGCCGTTTTATTGTTCGTCGTGTGCTTTTTGGTCGTGTTCTTGAGGATCTGCACTAAGTGTCTCGCCATGTGCTGCCCTGGCTCATGCTGGGACGAGAAGTGCTTTCGACCGAAAGAATACAACAATCGACAGTTGAAAATCACAAAGTGGGCGATGTTCGCCTTTTGCATCATCGGAGGCATCGGCTGCATCTTGGTCTTTTCCCAAGGATCGGAAGTTTCTAAAGGTGTTGCTGACTTTGGCGACGAACTCGTAAACACGACGCAGTCGCTCGAGTTGATCGTCAACGATTGGGTCGATGCGCTCAGCAGGGCATCCCAAGACGAGTCGCAAGATCTCAAAGATTTGCAACAGAGTAGCATCGATATCTCATCGTCCGTGGTTGATTTGAACAAATCAATCAAAGACGTCGCGGACAAAATTGAATTATCTTTCATGATTGTCGCGTCTATCGTTTTCGTGGTGGCTCTCGTCGCCACGGGCTTGGTATGCCTCGGCTGGTCGACCGTGTTGATGATGTTCTTTTTCACTTTGTCTTTAGTCATGATCGTGTGCTGGATCGTTTTTGGCGCTATTGGTACCGTTGGTACTTTGATCGACGACATCGCTCTCGGTTTCGATGCTTTTGCCCTGGATGCAAACATTAAAAACGCGTTTCCGACCGACGAATCTCTTTGCCCGAGTCGATACAGCTCCGCCTCGAGTGTCAACGAAGATTTACGTGGCAACTACTACAGCATCATCAACGACATCCAATCAAAAGCGACCGATCCTTCAATTTGCCCCGACTGCCAACAAGTTTCTCAAATTTACACTCAATCATCGGTGTCTGGTTATTGCCAGTGGTATTTGAATCAAAACGATAAGTCCGATCTCTACTACGCGGATCCGGTTTGCAGAAATCATTACTTGGACACGCAAAAGTACACCGGGAACGCTTACATTCCAAAAAGCGTGGATACCGGTAAAATCGACCCGACTGCGGGTAGTGGACAATACTCGCAATGCGCATTTACCACTGCGCAGATTTTCGCCGGAAGTATCTGCGGCCGAAATGAAGTCGCCTCCGACGCCTACGAAGAGTTTACGACGCTCTTCGACGATCTCGGGTACGTGCTCGCCGTCGAAGATTCCATCGGGCAACTCATCACGTGCGATTTTGTTCAATCGGAAACCGCGGATATTACCGCAACGTTGACTGCCGTCGTCGATGCGCTCAAAATTCTCTGGGGCGGCTTCCTCTTGCTCGGCATGTCGTACTTCGTCATGTGGGTCATTCTGATGGTTGCTGTCTCCCGAATCGCGAACCCGCAACTCAACGTGGATTCGGACCAGTACGATCCCACGTGGACCGAAAAGCTCTCCATGCCGAGAGAGAGAAATTAAGCGATCTACGTAACGACGAGGAGGAGTACTTATTCCTGCAAAGTTCGTAATAATTTCAACATCAGTAATAATAACGATGAGAATGATAATAATGATAACGATACTTTTGTGACACATACTACTTAGTAAAAGAAGTTTTATTACGCTATTACGCTATTACGCGATTTATTTTAATACAAACACAAATAACAAAACACACAACAACACTCGCTTCATTTTTTATGCGTCGAGTAAGCAGAGAGCCACTCATCGGCCCACAAAGCACTTCGAAGAAAGACGACACACCACACCCACATAAAAAAAACTGCTTCTTCGATTGTTGAGCGAGAGGGAGAGAGAAAGAGCGAATAGAAAAGAAAACATGGTGTACGCGGGATACGCTCCCGGGCACTCCGTGCAAGAGCTCACCGAGGTATTTCTATGCACACATCGCGACGCGCGTTCCTCTTCCTTTTTGTTCTTTTTTTTTTAGCGTGGTAAAGATTTTCCACGAAACGACGCACGAGGGTGCCGTTTCATCGATGGATGAGTGACGCCCAAGTCGAGGCACCTCGGACCGCGCGCGCGCGCGCGTCTGTCTCTCTCTTCGCGAAACCTTCTCGAAAACATCTTGACCTCTTCAATAACAAAAAATTCCACTTTGAATCGCGAAAATACACACACAAATCTAAAAACAACAGAAACAAAAAGCGTTGCGTTTGGTAGAATCAGTCGAGGCTTTAGAAATGGTCGAAAGGCTGTTTGCAAACGTGGCGAAGAACCCTGGAGAGAAGAAATACAGACGAGTCAAGTTTGAAACGAACGCGAAAATTAAAGCCGCGTTTGAGAGCGGGAAATGCACGAGCGAAATCGCGCTGCAATGTTTTTTAACCCACGGGTGGGTGGTAGAAGAAGAAGAAGGAGAGGATAAGAAGGAGAGAGTTTTGAAGTTGCCCGACGCGGTTCAACCAACTTTTCTCGACGTGAGAGAGGTGACTGAACGAAAAGAAACGTTGCAGAAAGAGTTACAAGCGGCGTTTCGACGCAGAGTTGCCGCGCGATCAAAGGCGGCGGCGAGTAGCGGAGGATGCTCGGCGAAAGAAGCGCTGTTGAAACAGTTGGAAGCGGATAAATTAGAACGTGCGGCGAAAGGACCCGTCACGCAAGGAAGTAAAAGAGTCGACGGCGCCTTGGGTAACGGCGGTTTTGCAACGCCGCAAGATGCCGGATGTTGCGGCTCCGCGTGAGGATAAGCTCGCTTTGCGATTGTTTCCACTCCCATAGTCTGAAGTGGAAAACGCAAAGCGAAGTAACGAACACGAACACGCGCGTCGCGTCGCGTGCGAATACTAAAGTTTTCGCGAGAGCGAAAGAATAAGAGGATTTTTGAAAGAATAATACAAAAAATCCGACGTGAAGCCGCGCGCGGGAAAAACTCTTTCGCGAGAAAGAACCCGCCGTGATGTAAGAAGGCTGATAAAAAAGATATTCGCGGAAGGAAATGTGCGCCGGCGCGCGATAACTCCAGAGTGGCGTTGTGTTGCGTGTTCGCGCGATGTATTAGTAAAAAGAGAGAGAGATTTCTTATTATTAGCAAAGAGAGAGAGAGTTGATAAGTGTGTGTGTGTTAGTAAAATTTTTTTCACTACTTGAAACAAGAGAGAGAGAGAGACAAGACACGGAAACGGAAAGAAGAAACACTACTACATACTCTTCAAACTACTACACACGAGTGTACTCGCGCTCCGCACAAAAAACAACAACTCAAAACTCTTTTCTTCTTCGTTTTTTTACGACGACGACGACGACGACGACAGCAACAACAACAACAACAACAACAACAAAGAACAACAACAACAAAGAACATCAAAGACCCACAAAGAAAGAAAGAAACAACAAAAAGAAAGAGAAATGCCCGTGATTGATATCATCATCGGTCCAGCCATCCAAATGGCCGAAGCCGCCTCTTTGGGGATGCCTTTCGAAGTCTGGAAAACTCGAATGGGCCGGCACCGCACGGAGACCACTCTGGAAGCTTTACAAAACGTGTACAAAACTGGAGGCGGCGTGAGCGCGTTTTGGAGAGGCACGTCGGCGAAA
>Ga0255772_10005409_pt1 | contig 11828 bp, 7 predicted proteins | sample 071ome_34_FD_179970 | JGI IMG/M metagenome (GOLD analysis project Ga0255772, IMG submission 179970) | Coastal salt marsh microbial communities from the Groves Creek Marsh, Skidaway Island, Georgia - 071411BT metaG (version 2) | ecosystem: Environmental > Aquatic > Marine > Intertidal zone > Salt... | reverse complement strand
TTACAACAGCACAAGGTACTGGCGAATGTAAACTAGTTACATCAGCACCAGGTGAAGGTGAAATGCGTATTACTGCTACTGACTCAGCAGGCGGTACATACTACGTTAAGAAATTAACAAACCGTACTGTAGTTGTTCTTCCAGGAACAGGTTCACAGTTTGCTGAAGATGCAAAAGTGAAATGGGCTGATTCAGCAACACTTAACGAATCAGTAGCAATAACTAACTAATTCAGTTTAGTTTAAAGAAAGTAGCACTCTTAAAGAGTGCTATTTTTTTGAATATTATATCATCTGTTAATAGGCATAAATAATAGAAACTGGAAGAATTATATGGCAATTACAAAATTATCATCAGCGTCTTATGTGATACATCCGTTAAACGGTGATCCTATCATATTAGATGCCAACGAAGTTCGCATTCCTGGAAACCTAACAGTATCAGGAACTACAACATCTGTTGAAACAACTAACACTGAAATTTTTGATAATATCATCAGACTCAACGCTGGGCACACAGGAGCACCAACTCTTAATGCTGGGATTGAAGTTGAACGTGGTGACGAAACTGATGTACAGTTAAGATGGAATGAAACGTTTCAAAAATGGCAAATTACCAACGATGGTTCAACTTATGGTAATATTGCAACGGCGGCGGCAACTGGTTATATCACTGATGTTGTTGATGACCTTACTCCGCAACTAGGTGGCAACTTAGATGTTAATGGACAGACAATATTAGCGGCCAGCGGCAATGTTCCTATAGAAGGTAACATTCAAATTAATAATAGTTTAGGTACACCATCCACAGTAACAGATGCTAGTGTTTTATATGCGGCAACACCAGGATCAGCAGGCAGTGGTTTGTACATACAAAATTCTGCTGTAACAGCAGACGAATTAGTAACAAAATCGAAAGCAATAGTGTTTTCATTGATACTCTAGGAAATAAAAAATGGCGATTAGTAATACAGTATTAAGCACCAATGATGGTAACATCTATGTTAGTTCTGGTAGCAGTGCAATTACAGCAATTTATTTGTGTAATGCTGGTGGCACAGGCACTCAAACAGTTAACATATATGCAGTTCCAAGCGGTAGTACTGCTGGAGCAACAACTTACATATATCAAAACTTATCTATAACAGACGGAGATACTTATGTTATAGACACTGAAAAATTAATTTTAGATGATGGTGACCATTTAGTTGCAAATTGTTCTGCCAATGTTTCAGTTGTAGCAACTATCAGCACCATAGGAATTTAACAATGGGTAGACATGTTAAGAATACTGAACTCAAAGCAGGAGAGTCAGCAGTACGAACACCAACAGGTTCTAATGCTGAAAGACCAACAAATCCAGTAAGTGGACAGATTAGATACAATACTTCTTTAAGCAAACTAGAGTTTTACGATAACGACTCTTGGGAGCAAGTAGGTAAAGAAGGTAGTGTTACTATTGTTAAAGATACATTCACTGGTAATGCCAGTGCTGATACATTTGGTCCAATGAGCTACAGTTACAGTAACGGTGATGAACCTCAAGTTTTAGTTTTCCTAAATACTGTTTATCAAAACCCTGGAGTAAACTATACTTTTGATGGAAGTGATGATATTACATTTACTAGTACACCACCAAACAGTGCAACAATACTAGTTTTACACAATTACGCTGGTACAGTTATTTAGGAGTAGTTAATGGCAATTGGAAGAGTCCCAGGACCGGCCTTACTAGCAAACTTAGACAGGCAAGGTACAGACTTATCGTTTACCACATTAGGTAACACGTTAGTCAAAATGGACTTCACTAACTTTAGGTTAGGTGTTGGCAATACTTCTCCAACTGAAACATTAACAGTCAACGGTAATACCATTGTTTATAATGGTACACTCACAGCAGAAAACTTTTATTTAGATGGCGGCCTCTTTGATGCAGGTGGCATGGAACTAACTAATTTAGGTGATCCAGTTAGTGGTCAAGATGCTGTTACTCTTGCTTACTTAGAATCATTTGTGTCAAGTGCAACACTTGATTACGGTAACGTAATTCCACTAGGTGAACCTGACGACAGTGATCTAGTAACCAATGGTGCTTATCTCTATTGGGATACCAACTATAATGTTACTACAGCCATTGATGATCTAAATGAAGTTGTTGAAAATATTCGTAATAACACATTTGTTAAGTCAGTTGACTTTACAGCAGATCAAACAGTAGGCGGTGCAGGACTAGTTGTTACCTTAACAATTACAGCCATTGGTAATGCTAATCGTTACACAATTAACTGGGGTGATGGAAGTACCACAACTGCAACAACAGACTCAACTCCAACGCACACATATAGTACAAATGTAGGCTCACCATTTGATGTTACTGTAACAGCGTTTAATAACTCAGGTGCAGGTACTGGTAGTACAGTTACTACAACTAAGGCAAATTATATAACAATTTATACAGCAGATCCTGTGGTATCATTTGCGGCCTATGCGGCTTCAAGTGGTGGTTCACCAATTACATATTGGGATGACGGTGATACAGTATACTTTGAAAACACAACAACAAATACATCAGGAGCCACAGTTCAGTATACTTGGGACTGGGGTGATAGTCAGGCAGATGATGTAATTTCTAGTGATGCGTCAGCAGGTGGTGTAGGTGGCGGAAGAATAGCACACACATTTGACACAGCAACAGAACAAGAACAACAATTTACAGTTACCTTGACATTAGACAGTCACTCAACAGCACAACCAAGTGCCATACCAGACAGTGACACTAACACTTATGAGGTTTATGATACACATACTCCATCATTGACAGCAAGTGGTACAACTGGCATCAATGAAGAAGGAACTTCAGGGTTACCAATAACATTTACAAACACAACAGAATCAACAATTGGTTCATACTCTACCTACGGTATACAATATATTTGGCAGTGGGGTGATGGTACCAGTAATGTAACAGTTAACACAGGCAGTGGTTCAAGTGGTGATGATGGACAGAACATCAGTCACACGTTTGCTTTATCATCATCAAATCAAGCCAATGGTGTAGCAGTTGATTATACAGGTTACTTGTACGTGACGTCTAACCATACATCGTCACCTTTCCAATCTTCCAGTTTTTCAGTGCATGTTGAACCGGACGTCCGTGCAATTATTTCAGGTACTGCTGTAACAGTTAGTGACAAAACTGGCGATAATCAGTATGACATTTACGATTATACTACATACGATGGTATCAATCTTGCTAACGTAGCAGTAACGAACACATCACAAAATGCTGATGACTATGAATATGATTGGGCAGATGGATCTACAAACGACACGGTAACAGAAGATGGATCATCCCCAGGTTCCTTAGGTGCTCCAATCTATCATGACTTTGCAGGACAGTCAACTGGTAATTATACATTAACATTTGATGCTAATGGTACTCCAGATATCACCGCACAGACAGATCAGGACACCAGCATTACATTTACACTAAATGCTAATCCATCAGCACCAAGTGCATTAAACACATTTAGTCTAACATTAGCAGATAGTTACCAAGGTACAAGTCCAAAACTATGTGCAGGCGCTCAAGATGAATCAGCGTCATCTCCATTGTCAGCAGGCGATGCACTAACAACTACAACAGCAAGACGTTATACAAGTGGTACCATTGATACAAACACAATTAATAATGCGTACAACGGCGCTACAGGTACCCTAACAGCGTTTATTAATGGTGCAGACTCAGGTAATAAAACATTTACAGCAACATTAAATGAAACAGGTACGTTTACCAGTTTAGTAGTTAGCCAACAAGGTGATGCACACGACACAATCAGTTCATCAACATATCCAACTGGATTCTATCAAACATTTGATGCTAAGATTACACAGGCATTGACTAGTTATGAATATGGTATTAACGATGAACGTCTAAGTCATTCTACAACAGGTGTAACTAACTATGTTTCTGTTGTTTATGATAACGTTTCTTCAGCACCTACTGTTGCTTCAGCAGGCACAGCCGTTGAGGGAACTGGCGGAACTAAACGATATGTATCAGGTATTCCATATTATAACAGTGGTAGTCCAACAGTAATACTAACAGGTGTGCAAGTTGATGATCTAACAGGACAAGCATACAGTGACGTAAGTAATCCTGTAGAAGTTGACAACGGCACTAACCAAGAAGGAACATCATCAGCAGGAACTGTAAACACAGATTACAGTTATACTGATATAGATGGTAGCGTTACAATGTTAACAGGTGGTATCCCAAATGCCAACGTTGGTGTTGCTAGTTCTTATACATTAGGTAACCTAACAGTACCTATTACATCATCAACAGTAAGAACCGTAGACAGAGTTCAAGTTAGAGCAAGAAACTGTAACGGTACAAGTAGTTACGTTGAAAACGCAACAAACATTCAAGTACATAAATCAGCACAGAGTGGCATATCAGAAATTGCTATTGCTGTAAGTGATAGTTTAGGTAACGGCACTTATACAGATGATGGTCTACGTGTAACAGACTTTTTAGCAGATACAACAGACACACCAAGTTATAGTGGTGCTACAAACTTCTATACTAATGCACCTTATTCAGAGTCAAGTGATCCAGGTGTTGAAGGAACGAAAGAAGCCACAGTTAGATTAGGTGTATTAAAATATGATGTAACAGATTATTCAACAGGTTACTTACCAGTAGGTCCAGACAGATCAAGTGACACTGGCACACAATACTTTACATTTGCATTCCGTAGACAGGTTGTTGCTAACTTTGATCTAAACATTACATCATCAACAGGTGTTAGTGGTGTATGGATTGCGGCACCAGGTACTACCATTGATTCAGCATCATCACTGAACGGTTGGTTAGATGCATCAACTACCTATGGTGGATCAGGTGTTCCGGGAGCAAACACAGGTTCGGGTGGTAACGGATCAAATGGGTGTGCATTTACATCTGGTGATAGAATTCAAACAGGCACAAGTTTATCAGGCGGGTATACAATGACCCTAGGGTCAGAGAATATGACCAATGCTACAGGTAATGTTGTTCTAGTCCGCATAGCACTTCAAAGTGGTGAAAGTGTTACTGCACTAAGCGTGGGGGTGGCTAGTTAATGGCAATTACTGATACCCAGAAGGTTGATTATCTTTGGAAGAAACTAGGTTATGGTTCCACTAAGACTGATACTAACGCTATTAAAAAGGCGCCTAACGAAGCAATAGCATCACCACTATTACTACGTGGTGACAAAATTTGGCAACAAGCAGATGATATTCCAGCAGTTCTTCCAGGTTCATCTACAGGTGTTGTCACAGTATACCCTACATCAGCACCAGATGAATGTTCAGCAGACTTAACATCAACAACCAATCGTACTTGGAAAACAGGATTAACAGATTGGATACCACCTGAACTTGGATCTACATATCAGGTTAAAGTTTATATACATACTTCAGGTGATGCCGCAGGTGCATCAGGTGGCACACAGGTATTTGCTACAGGTTCAGGTAATGATGACGAATGGTTCTTTGATTATCAATCTGGTGTGTTACACTTTATTGGTGATAACTTACCTAACGGTGTTAACTTCTCAGGAAAATCAGTTTACATATCAGGTGGCAGATACACAGGTTCGTTTGGTGTAGGTGCCGCGGCAGGTGAAGATGCTACCCTAGGTAATTTAACAGTTAGTGACACTACATTATCAACTGCCACTGATGGGGACAATATTATTATTGATCCACAAAGTGGATTATTGATAATTGATTCAGATAGTGCTATGCAAATACCAGCAGGTACAACTGCTGAAAGACCTGGTTCACCTAGTGCTGGTTACATGCGTTTTAATACGTCAACTGGACAATTTGAAGTTTACGATGGATCAGAGTGGGACGCACCAACTGCTACAATTACATCACAATCAATAACACCAGATGGAAGTGCTAACGCATTTACATTGTCAAGTAGTACATCAACAAATCAAGTAATTGTTAGTATCAATGGTACACTACAACAACCAACAACTGCTTATGCAGTTAGTGGAAACATAATTACATTTACAGAAACACCAGAATCCACTGATATTATTGAAGTAAGAACACTAGGCACTGCTGTTCAATCAATTAGCGAATTTAGTTTAGGTTCAACATACATTAAGATTACGGACACTAATGGACCTATCAAAATTAATGGCACGGTTGTAACTGAAAATGCCAACGTTAACGTAGCCAATGCCAGTGTAGCAACAACATTTGACACATTTGATGCAGGCACATATAGAACTGCAAAATATGTATTACAAGCAACAGATGGTACAGACTTTGAAAGTCAAGAAGTTTTAATCACACATGATGGCACAACTGCCTATCAAACTACCTATGCTGTAATTAATTCTGGAAACATACTAGGTAATGTATCTGCCACAATATCTAGTGGTGATGTACTGGTACAATACACATCAACTAACAACGATACAGACCTTCGTTTTAGCAAAAACTATCTTATTATCTAGATAGCCCTAGATAACCAATATAACCAAAATCAAATAAATACTACTAAGAATGAAGTAAAATAGGGATAGTGAACTATTTTGACGTAGGGATAATGAACTGCACATTCTTATTTTAACGTTAAAATTTTAAGGACAAAATAAAATGGCCGTAACTCGTATTAAAAATAATCAGATATCGGACTCAACCATTTTTGCTAACAACAAAGTAGCCGCAGGCTCTATCGTTGGTAGTTTGTTTGCTTCTAACTTGACAATGACCAGTGATGTTCTTATCACAGGTAACTTACAAGTTCAAGGCTCTACAAGTTATTCAACTCTAGCGTCAACTAACACATACGTCAATGACCCATTGATCGTGTTAAACAACGGTGCTACTGGCTCAAACAGCAAAGATATTGGTCTCGTATTTGAACTAGGCGATGATACTAACCAAATGATGATTTGGGACGAAAGTGCAAGTGAATTTGCATTGGCTAGTACATCAGAAGATGGAACAACAGCAGGTGACACAACAGTAAGTGCTTATGCAGACTTACATGTTGCCGCTCTTACAGGTACTACTCTTACTGGTACTACATTAACAGATGGAACTGCTTCATTAGCAAGTGGCTCTTTAACATCAGCAGTTAATGTTACAGCAAGTGGTACTGTAACTGGTGGTACACTAACAGACGGTACTGCGTCACTTTCAAGTGGTGCATTAACTGGTGCTACAAGTGGTACATTCAGTGGTACAGTAACAGGTGGCACTTTAACTGATGGAACTGCTTCATTAGCAAGTGGCTCTTTAACATCAGCAGTTAATGTTACAGCAAGTGGTACTATAACAGGTGGTACTTTAACAGATGGAACTGCTTCATTAGCAAGTGGCTCATTGACATCAGCCGTAAACGGTACATTTAGTGGTACTGTAACAGGAGGTACTTTAACTGATGGAACTGCTTCATTAGCAAGTGGTGCACTAACAGGTGCTACAAGTGGTACATTTAGTGGTACAGTTACTGGTGGTACTTTAACTGATGGCGCATTCAGCGTTACAAGTGGCGCTGTTACAGGTGTTACAACACTAGCAACATCAGGTGAAGCAACACTAGCAAGTGCTGTAATCAGTGATTTAACAGCAACACGTGTTACATTTGCTGGCACATCAGGTGCATTAGCAGATGACGCAGGGTTAACATACGATTCTGCAAACGATACATTATCAATTGGTGATGTTGATGTTGACGGTGCTAACGCAACAGTTAAAACAACTGGCACTAACCAAGACTTAGTTCTTGCTCCAAGTGGCACAGGTGTTGTTGACTTCAACGGTACTAATGCTTACAACTTAGCAGATCCAACTGATTCAACTGATGCTGTTACATTAGGATATCTTGAATCAGCAATTTCAAGTGATGTAACAACAATCCAACAAGATGACAGTTATGTTGCAGTTAACGACGATGGTATCGATCCAGGTTGGATTGATATGACTGTTGACGGTACTGAAGTAGCAAACTTACAAGTTGGTACAATGAGTGTGTTTAGTGACTCACTTAAAGTTGCTGACGGTTCTAACGTTGCTGTTATGAACAGTGCTACATTCTATGTAGGATCAACATCAGAGTTTGATGGTGCTGTTACTGTAGACGACACAACAACTTCAACAAGTTCAACAACTGGTGCATTAAAAGTTGCTGGCGGTGTTGGTGTTGCTGAGAACTTACACGTTGGTGGTACACTAGACGTTACAGGTGCAACTAACCTTAATGACACAACAAGTTCTACAAACACAACAACAGGTGCATTGATTGTAGATGGTGGTGTTGGTATTGCTGAAAACTTAAATGTTGGTGGTGATGTAGTTGTTACTGGTGACTTAACTGTTAATGGTACAACAACAACTGTTAACTCAGCAACATTAGATGTTGCAGACTTAAACATTACTATTGCAGACGGTGCGGCAGATTCAGCCGCGGCTGATGGTGCTGGTCTTACTGTTGATGGTGCAAGTGCTACTATTTTATACACTCATGCAACAACATCATGGGACTTTAACAAGCCAGTTAAAACAACCGACGCTACAGACTCAACAAGTCCAACAACAGGTGCTTTATTAACTGCTGGTGGTCTTGGTGTTGCTAAAGACTTATTTGTTGGCGGTGGTGACATTGGTACTGACCAAACAACGTTTAACTTAATTAACACAACTGCTACAACACTTAACATTGGTGGTGCGGCAACTGCTCTTAATTTAGGTGCTTCAACAGGTAATGTTACTGTTGCTGACGGTTTGGTAATTACTGATAACACATGGGGTGTTGATGCTTACTTTACAGACGTGACTGCTAGTGCAGACATGAACACTGTAACATTAACAACAACAGGTACTACATCACTTAACTTAACTAGTGCTGTTGCTTTAAACAATACACCAATTGGTAATGCTACACCTTCAACAGGTGCATTTACAACATTATCATCAAGTGGTGAAGCAACATTTTCAAGTGCAACAGTTAGTGACTTAACTGCAGGTCGTGTTACATACGCTGGTACTAGTGGCGCATTAACTGATGAAGCAGGATTTGAGTATGACGCTGGCACTGATACACTATCAGCAGTTAACGTTACATCATCAGGTACTGTTACAGGCGGCACTTTAACTGATGGAACTGCTTCTTTAGCAAGTGGCTCATTGACATCAGCAGTTAATGTTACAGCCAGTGGTACAGTAACAGGTGGCACATTAACTGATGGAACTGCTTCATTAGCAAGTGGCTCTTTAACATCAGCCGTAAACGGTACATTTAGTGGTACTGTAACAGGTGGCACACTAACTGATGGAACTGCTTCATTAGCAAGTGGTGCATTAACTGGTGCTACAAACATTACAGCAAGTGGTACTATAACAGGTGGTACTTTAACAGATGGCGCATTTAGTGTTACAAGTGGTGCTGTTACAGGTGTTACTACATTGTCAACATCAGGCGAAGCAACCTTAGCAAGTGCTATTGTTTCAGACTTGACAGCAGGTCGTGTTGTATATGCAGGCACATCAGGTGCTTTAACTGATGAAGCAGGCTTTGAGTATAACGCTGGCTCTGATACATTAACAGTAGTTAATGTTGATGCTACACAAGTTGACGCAGGCAACTTAACTATTACTGGTAATGATATTACTGGTTCAAATGGTGAAGTTGTTGTTAACGATGCAGGTGCTGACATTAACTTCCGTGTTGAAGGTGACACAGAAACTAACTTGTTAGTAGTTGACGCTGGTAGTGACTCAGTGTTAATTGGTACAGCAACAGCAACAACTGAGGTAGCATTTAAAGTTGGTACTAGTGACTCTATCTTACTACCAGTTGGTCCAACTGGCGATCGTCCTACTACAGGCGTTGCTGGTATGTTACGTTATAACTCAACAACTAATATTATTGAGTTCTATAACGGTACTGATTGGCAGTCAGCACAAGGCTCATTTACTGTAATTGCTACAGAATCATTCAATGGTGATGATTCAACAACAGCATTTACTTTAAGTTCAACACAAACTACAGCATCATGTATTGTAAGTATTAACGGTATTGTTCAGTTGCCAACATCTGCTTATGGTGTGTCAGGTACTACATTGACATTCACAGAAGCACCAGCAACTGGTGACGTAATTGAAGTACGTCAGTTAACAACTACAACAACTGTTGCACAGTTAGCAGATGGCACATCAAGTATTAGTGTTAGTCCTAGTGACGGTGTTGATATCGTTGTTGACCAAACAGGCGTTACAGTTGGTACATCAGCAACTACAGTTGACTCATTTGCAACATCAACATACAGAATGGCAAAATATGTCTTAATGGCAGAAAATGCCGCTGGTGATGAATGGGAAGCCGCTGAAGCAATCGTAGTACACGATGGCACAACAGCGACATTAACTGTGTATGGTGTAACAGCGACAGGTGCTGACAGTTGGACATACTCTGCAACAATTAGTGGTGGCAATGTATTATTACAGGCCACTGCTGGTGAAGCAAGTACAACAGTTAAGTTCCAACCAACTTACATTAGAGCATAATAACCAACTTATAAGGAAACGATAATGTTAGCAGTAGAAAAACTATACAGAAGCAACTACGTTGAAGAAGACGTAGTTGTGGAAGGAGCACTTGTAGGGCAGAAATGGACGTTTACGTCAGAGACTGTTTCTAACCAAGTGACTAACAATCAGATTTCCAATAAGGCAGTTGTTATAGGTAACGGGTTATCTAGAAACGATATAGATCTTACAAAACTCATAGGCCACCACAGTGGCCTATTGGGTGCTGACACATTACAGACTTATGCTTGTAATGCGGCATACAGAGATTTAAATCCAGATTTCTTAATCGTTACATCACCAGTAATATGTAAAGAACTTGCGACACATCCATATAGAGAATCTCATGTTGTTTATACAGACCATCAGTGTATGAAGGCTCATCCGAATAAGTTTTATCTTATTCCACATAACCTTTATTCAGATGCAGGAACTATTGCATTAAGAACTGCATGTTTTGATGGACACAGAAAAGTCTATATGGTAGGTATGGAAGGTCACGACAAATCAGGTTACAATTATAATGTCTATGCAGGCACAAATGGATACGAAGGTGTTCATAGAACCAAAGACCAAGTAATTGATTCTAACCAATGGGCTCGTGACAAAGCACAAGTTATGACAGCATATGACAATGTAGAATTTTTCTGGGTAACCAGTACTGGTAATTATAATGTACATCCTAGTTGGAACGCATTACCAAACTTTAGTCAAATCAAAGTTAGAGATTTTATTTTAAATAACGATCTATAATTTTTAAGATTAAAAAGATAAAAGCACCTCCGGGTGCTTTTATTTTGACTATAAAACCGCTTCTAGAGTTTTAATTTTTTGTGCGATTGCATCAAATTTAATTGTGCGATAAACACCTGGGTGCAATGGCTTAGGATGATCTTCTAGTTTAACCCAGCAGTATCCGCGATGTTCATTGTTTAGTTCAGGAACAAATTCTGTATCAACTGGTGTTATAAATGTATGGTATACAAAGTTACCGTTCTCGCTGGTAAACTTTTCCACAGGAATTAGTCTAGCATCATGTATAGTACCACCTAGTTCTTCTTGAATTTCACGCATAAGGCTTTCGGTGATTGATTCATTATGTTCTACTTTGCCGCCAGGCAAACCCCAACTACCTTCAAATTTGTGTGAATTTCTTAGAACAAATAGATATCTTTTGGTTTCTGTGCAGTAGATAAAAGCACCAACGTTGACTAAAGGACCAGTGTC
>Ga0255772_10005408_pt1 | contig 11828 bp, 9 predicted proteins | sample 071ome_34_FD_179970 | JGI IMG/M metagenome (GOLD analysis project Ga0255772, IMG submission 179970) | Coastal salt marsh microbial communities from the Groves Creek Marsh, Skidaway Island, Georgia - 071411BT metaG (version 2) | ecosystem: Environmental > Aquatic > Marine > Intertidal zone > Salt... | reverse complement strand
CCTTCCAAATGATCAGACAACTCTCCTGGAAGCTCCTTCCAAGCCAATACTTTATCAATGTCAGCTGTGCCACGCCCTTTAACCTGATACTCATCACCAGAGGTTTTAAGGTTAAATTCTATCCCTCCGTTAAGAGCCTTGCCTTGTAGACCTTTAACCACCAATTGATCTTGAGTGCTGTAACTAATCTCACCGACAACATCATCAACTTTCGGTAAGCCTGGAAGAGTAACGCTAGCTCGCTGAGGAAAGGCCAAAAAGCGCATATCGGTAATATCATCGGTCTCCAAACTTAATGAGAAGTCGCCCATTAATACCAGCTCACCATCAAACGACCAATCACTGATCGACTCGCCAATGGTTTCCTTCAAAGGTGACTGATTTACGAATCGACGATAACGATTCAATTCCGATTGAGAAGAAAGGGAAATATCTAATTGAAACGCATCATCCTTCCAAACGTTAGGATATTTGACGCTCACATCATCAACTGGATTTCCAAGAGATGTACCCGAAATCGTCGTGATCAGATCTTGGTTATTCAGCTCAAAATGGCCGGAATAATCATCCAGAGATGGCCAAAGGTCATTAAACACAAGCTGCTTACCTGAAACCTCGGTATCAATGATTAACGTATCAGTCACTTCAGATGCAGGATCAATTGTTAAGGTATACAACAGTCGGGTATCAGAAACCTCTGTATCCTCCATTGAGGTATTCAACCAGGACAGTAATTCCGTATTTAACGTTACAGGTAAATACTTAGGAACCTGCCCGGCTTTGCCTTCAGAAATACTAACATCCAAACCAAGCCGGGCCTCATCCGCCAGAAACTCCCACTCAAAAGCAAAGCCCACAACTGCGTCAATATCGGCCGAGTTTAGGCTAATACCAAAACTATCAACGCGTAAATTGTTGTCGTCATACCACCAATCAACTCGTCCCTGAATAGCATCAAAGGGCTTACCCTCTGCAAAAATTTGAGGAAAGCTCATCACGGCGTTATTCGAAGCAAAATCCACATAGCCCTGATCATTTTCAACCACCAGATCACCATCCAATCGGGTGAGACCTGGCGCATCTTGCCATGCATTAACAGAGACGGCGTCTAATTCTGCCTCAAGACGAAACTGCCCATCACCATTAATTCTGACCACAGGAAAATTTAATGTCCCGGCAGGCGCTAAGACGGCTAAATCTGCTTTAAGCTCATTAAAGGAATCAGGCAACCAATTCACTACACTGGTAGCACGCTCCAAATCTACTTCTGGCGTCGTCCACCACCAGTTACCTAAATAATCACACAACAAACGATGAGGTTTACTTTGGTAATCCAAATCGTTAATAAGCATGGCAGTTTCAGAGACTGCAATAGAGCAATATCGATCTGAAAACTCCCCACTGACCAACACCTGCTCAGAAGAAACAACCAATCGCTGATCACTGTCTTGCTTCAAAAGCGACAATTCCGACGAGTCCGATTCTGCAACAAAGTTGACGCCCTCGTAGTTCCAGTTCAACCAAATATTGAGAGAACTGGCCAGATGCTCCAATCGATAATCTTCAGTAAGCTGGAAGCGATCTGTCCAATCACGAGAGTCAAGATCAGCCACTTCCATGAAAATGTCGAAATTAAAGTCAGGTTCTCCGGGGAGATACTGCGCCTTACCTCTAAACACCAGATCAATGGGATTTCTCTCGCCCTGAATCTCCCCTTCCATATGGGTGTAATCACCATCTTTGGAAACCAACAAATCCAATTTAACAGGACGATCAAAGGCATCCTCTGAGTGATATAAGTGAATGATGGCATCCCTTAGATCAATATTACCCTGATAGAAAAGAATATCGATCCAACGATTAAGCTCTATGGTATCCTCCGTCGTCATATCCGATTCCGAAGGATATAGGCCATCTAACGACCAGGAAAAATCATCTTGCTGCCTTACCGTAACTTCCAAGGCATCAATAACAAATTCATCCAACACAGGTCTTAAATGCAAAATGGATTTTAGAGTATTAAGCTCAATGAGCAGGTTATCTAATTGAGCCACTTGTACCTGAGTTTCCCGATTAATCACTTTCAGATCGGAAAAAGACAGAAGCGGGTTTACCCCTGACATCTGATTGTGAGAACTGGTGAAGACCAAATCGTAGCCGGATTGAGATTCCAACCAAAATTCAATGTCTTTGCTGTAGTGATTGTAGCCCCACAGAAGCACCTGAGCTAACGACCAGCTCACCATAAAAACAATGGCGCACAAAAAGAACAGCAGCCAAAGCCACCGTTCAAATTTTCGAAGCACCGCTGATAGAGGCAATGACATAACTTAAACCAAATACACCCGTAATTAACCTAGCAATACGACATCAAATTGTTCTTGAGAGTACTGAGGCTCAACTTGAAACTGAATCGGCGTCCCAATAAATTCTTCAAGATCCGCAACGCTGGCTGATTCTTCATCCAACAACATATCCACAACTGATTGAGAGGCCAGCACCATATACCCCGTACTGCCATAAGCACGAGACTCCCGGTTGATCTCACGGAAGATTTCATAACACACCGTTTCAGCGGTTTTAAGCGCACCACGACCATCGCAATATTTACAAGATTCCGTAAGTAGCTGCCCCAAACTTTCACGAGTACGCTTTCTGGTTAGTTCAACCAAGCCCAGCTCTGAAACGCCACTGATCTTGGTTTTCGCGTGATCTTTCTCCAATTGCTTCTCGAGCATGCGCAACACTTGTCGCTGATGCTCCGTATCTTCCATATCAATGAAATCAAGAATTACGATTCCACCCAGGTTACGTAATCTCAGCTGACGACCAATCGCAGTCGCCGCTTCCAAGTTTGTTTTGAAAATAGTTTCTTCAAGATTGCGATGCCCGACAAAGCCGCCCGTGTTCACATCAACCGTTGTCATTGCTTCAGTTTGATCGATGATAATGTAACCACCGGACTTTAACTGAACCTTACGAGTTAGTGCTCGCTGCAACTCATCCTCAACCCCATACAAATCAAAGATTGGGCGCTCACCAGGATAATACTCCAACTGGTTTACCACCTCGGGAACATACTTCTCCGAAAAGGTTTGGCATTTCTGGAAGGTTTCCTTCGAGTCAATACGAATCTTTTCAATATTCGGTCGAACCAGATCACGCAGAGCGCGCTTGTACAAAGGCAAGTCTTCAAAGATTAACGCAGGCGCCTTAACGTTCGTCATGCTTGCGCCAATATATCCCCAAAGACGTCTTAAGAAATTCACATCTGAAAGAATATCTTCACTTGGAACACCGTCTGCTGCGGTTCTCAAAATAAAACCATCCGGATTAGTTTTACCTTCCGCCACATCTTCTTCGATTGCCTCACTGACGATGGTTCTCAAACGGTTTCGCTCTTCCTCATCTTCAATGCGCTGAGAGATCCCAACGTGATCATTTTCGGGCATATACACAAGATAACGGGAGGGAATAGAAATACGTGTAGTCAAACGAGCACCCTTGGTTCCAATAGGGTCCTTTGTCACCTGAACAACAATTTCTTCACCTTCACTTAACAAGGCACTGATGTGATCCGGATTCTGTTTAGCAAACTCCGAATCTTTAGGAGGGGAATCCACATCCGCTGCATGAATAAACGCCGCCCGTTCAAGTCCTACGTCCACAAACGCAGCCTGCATACCAGGCAATACACGAACAACTTTTCCTTTATAGATATTTCCAACAATGCCACGTGTATTAGTTCGTTCAATATACACTTCCTGCAGCATGCCGTTTTCGACCACAGCCACGCGGGTTTCTACAGGAGTAACATTAATTAGAATTTCACCGTTCTTTATACCTGCAGCCATCACCACCACCCTTCTATTCCAATATCCATAAGTAAATCCGCAGTCTCCGCCAGAGGTAAGCCAACTACCGAGCTGTAGCTACCCTCAATGGACCGAACCAGCATGCCACCCATTCCCTGAATACCATAACTCCCTGCTTTATCAGCAGGTTCGCCTGTATCCCAATAGGCTTTTGCCAGTTCAGGAGAAATGTCCCGAAAAACCACATCGGTAGACACCAATCGCGTCTCTACCTTCTGCTGACAAACCAAAGCGACAGCGGTCAAAACCTGATGCGTCTTCCCGGATAAAGAAGACAGCATCTTTAAAGCATCGGTTTCATTTTCCGGCTTCCCCATAATTACGCCGTCCAGAATGACGCTGGTATCCGATCCAAGAATCCAGCTTTCAGGAAACCTGTTCGATATGACTTGCGCTTTTTCAACAGCCATCCTTACCACATACTCTTCTGGTAATTCAGAGGCTAACGGGGTTTCATCTATATCAGCAGGACAGGTTTCAAAAGAAACACCGAGCTGAGAAAGCAACTCCTTTCGACGAGGAGATTGAGATGCGAGTATTAACTTCATTTATTCAAAACCTGCACATCAAGCACAAAAACCATTACATATGCCAATTATGGTTCAAACGCCTAATCATATGATGCATGGAAGGCCACAAAATCGCACTGACCAAAGACGGCAATAAAAACCATAGAACGTCTGATACCGATCCAACACGCTCCTGCCACCAGTAACTCATCAACTTGGTGAGGCCCAACATCAAAAAGACCATCATGGACTGCTGCAGTAAATTAAACATGCGCATGCGTTGATACAAGGTCAGACACAAGTAACCAATCACTGCATACTTAATTGCATTAAGCCCTAGAAAATCACCTTTAAAAATATCAACCAGCAATCCAACCAGCCAACAACTTACTACGCCAACTTTATAAGGTTGGTACATGACCCAAAAAACCAGAACCAAAGCCATCCACTCAGGACGAGCCACGGCTAACCAATCAGGTAACGGCCAAAGTTCGAGCAAAAGCGCGCAAAAGACAGCCAGTATAAACGGCCATAGCCAACCTGAACTGTTCTCATTCATTAACCGTCACCGAAGAAGCTGCTGGATCAGCTACCTTTTCAAAAGGCTGAGCCTTGATGGTTTTTAACATCAACCACTGACGACTTCTGTCCAGTTCTGCGATAGGTAAGGCCTTCACCACCGCGTAGGGCAATCCTGGATCATGATAAACAGACGACACGCGAGCCACCGGATATCCTGCAGGGAATTTCCCACCCAAGCCCGAAGTTACCAATAAATCGCCTTCGATCACATCGGCTGTATCTGCAACATAAATCAGCTTCAACTCATTGAGATTACCTGTACCTACTGCAATGGCACGAGTTCCATTTCGATTTACTTCCACAGGTACCGCGTGCGTACTGTCAGTAATTAATAACACTCTGGAATGGAAATAACCTACTTCAACAACCTGCCCCACCAAACCTTTGGCATCCACCACAGGCCAGCCTTCCTGAACCTTGTGATTCAAACCAACATCGACAACCGTTCGGTGAACAAAGGGATCAGGATCAATACTGACGACTTCAGTAAGCAAATGCCCAACATTCACTCGCTCAACACCACCAAGCGCTTCACGTAATCGAATATTTTCAGCGGTCAGAGCCGCCATACGCTGCATATTTTTCTTTAAGATAATATTTTCAGAAGACAGCTTTTTATTTTGCTCTACCAAATCCGCTCGACTGGTTAACATCTCATCAACGACTTCGGCTGTCTCATAAGGGATATCAAGAAGATGGTAAAAAGGGACGGTGGTTAAGCCAATGGCACGTTTAACCGGGTCAAGCCAATCGGTAGTTTTATCCACCAGAATCAAAATTGCAGAGAGCACTGCCACGACCAGCAATCGCAAATAAATTGATGTGCCTGAACTAAAAATTGATTTCATTCGAAACCCTGAAGCAACAATTTTTCTTATGGTTTTTAAACAGCAAAGCCGCTTACAGATAACTGTAAACGGCTTTGGCTAATTCATAATTAAATTAGCAAGGTAATCTCATCTGCTGAGACACTATCAATCTCATTCTCCAGCAAGCAATGAGAACGATTGTTTGTCCATCATCTCAAGTGCCATACCGCCACCACGAGCCACACAGGTCAGTGGATCTTCAGCAACAATAACCGGCAAACCTGTTTCATGAGTAATCAATTTGTCCAGATCACGAAGCATAGCGCCACCACCCGTCAGCACAATACCGCGATCCGCGATATCCGATGCCAGCTCAGGAGGACATTGCTCTAGCGCGCTTTTAACCGCTTGAACGATTTGGGACAAGGCTTCCTGCAGCGCTTCAAGAATTTCATCGCTGTTAAGTGTGAAGCTACGCGGCACACCTTCAGCCAGATTACGACCACGAACATCAATCTCGCGCACTACACCGCCAGGGAAAGCAGAACCAATTTCTTGCTTGATTCGCTCGGCCGTAGAATCACCAATCAATGAACCATAGTTACGACGCACATAAGTAACTATTGCATCATCAAAGCGGTCACCACCGACTTTGACAGAATCTGCGTATACGATACCGTTTAGGGAAATGATTGCGATCTCAGTAGTACCACCACCGATATCCACAACCATTGAACCATTTGCTTCTTCAACTGGAAGGCCTGCACCAATGGCTGCTGCCATAGGCTCGTCAATCAAATACACTTCACGAGCACCCGCACCCTGCACTGACTCTTTAATTGCCTTACGCTCAACCTGGGTTGCCTTGCACGGAACACATACCAAGACACGAGGACTTGGGCTGATCATGCTGTTTTCGTGAACTTTATTGATGAAGAACTGAAGCATACGTTCAGTCACATGAAAGTCTGCAATCACACCGTCTTTCATTGGGCGGATCGCTGTAATATTTTCTGGAGTACGACCCAACATGCGTTTAGCGTCTGTACCTACCGCTGCTACGGTCTTCTTACCATTATGGTTTCGGATAGCCACAACCGATGGCTCATCCAGAATTACGCCCTGACCACGAACGTAAATCAAAGTATTTGCTGTACCTAAATCAATAGAGAGGTCGCTGGAAAACATTCCGCGGATTTTCTTAAAAAGACTCATATTCGCCTTAACGCTCTTATGTCGTAGAGTGAGATTGCTGCAGCTTCCGAGGTCAGAATGACAAAGCTGGAAGTTGGCTCACAATATATCGAAAAAATTGAATGAAACTGTATCAACCAGCCAACGTCAGAGCAAGCCATCTTTGGGCTAAAACAGCATCTTTTGTTGTTGTTTTAATTAATATTATGTGAAGCTATGTATTTTGTAGACGAATTTCACCTAAAATACCAAGTTTATTTACATAAGGTCCGTGTCTGAGCTTCTTTTTACAGCAGGCACCTAGCCAGTTTAATCGGCGCTGCAATCATTTTCTGAAGAACATGCTGTGGTAAGCAATATATTTAGATCCATGCGGCGTAGAAATAACGAATACAAAACTTATACATTAGAGCGTATCTGGAAGCAGCTTCCAGGTACTTCATCTATAGGAGCAAGAGATGAGCATTGACCACGATGAAGTGGCAAAAATCGCGCAGTTGGCTCGTTTAAATATCGAACCAGCGCAAATGGATCAATACGCCGAAAATCTATCCAGCATTCTTGATCTGGTTGACCAATTACAAGCAGCAGACACCGACGGAATTGAGCCACTGGCAAACCCTCTGGATGCAACTCAACGATTGCGCCCGGATCAGGTAACAGAAGCGAACCAGCGCGAGCACTTCCAAAAGAATGCACCAAGTGCTGAACAAGGCTTATTCCTGGTTCCTAAAGTGATCGAATAAGACGTTATCAATTTAATTGTTTTCTGAACCTTTATCTGAACAACATCATTGATAACCAGTTAAGAACTATTGGACAATTTCCATGCATAACAAAACACTTGCTGAGTTGGCACAAGGCCTGAAATCTGGAGAATTCTCCAGCGTAGAGCTGACAACTCACTACCTAGATCGAATCAAGTCATTGGATGAAAAAACCAATGCATTTATCACCACAACCGAAGAGCACGCGCTAGCCCAAGCAAAACAAGCAGATCAGGTTCGCGCCGAAGGCAATGCAACAGCCTTAACCGGTATTCCGATCGCCCACAAAGACATCTTCTGTACGGAAGGCATTAAGACCAGCTGTGGTTCAAAGATGCTGGATAACTTCATTGCTCCGTATGAATCCACCGTTACTCAAAAGTGTAACGAGGCAGGCTTGGTCACTCTGGGTAAAACCAATATGGACGAGTTCGCCATGGGCTCTTCTAACGAATCCAGCTTCTACGGGGTATGTAAAAACCCTTGGGATCTTGAAAAAATCCCAGGCGGTTCTTCAGGCGGTTCTGCAGCTGCCGTTGCTGCTCGTCTAGCACCGATTGCTACCGGTACCGACACAGGCGGCTCAATTCGTCAGCCAGCATCCATGTGTAACATCACCGGTTTGAAACCAACGTATGGCCGAGTCAGCCGCTGGGGTATGATTGCTTTCGCATCCAGTCTTGATCAGGCAGGCCCGATGGCTCAAACTGCTGAAGACGCTGCTATGCTTCTAAACAGCATGGCTGGTTTGGATCTGAAAGATTCCACCTCTATGGACCAACCCGTTGAAGATTACACGGCAAACCTGAACAACGGCCTTGAAGGTCTGCGAATTGGTTTACCTAAAGAATACTTCGCTGAAGGCCTGAACGATTCAGTGAAAGCGGCGATTGAAGCATCAATCAAAGAACTGGAAAAACAAGGCGCTATTCTTAAAGAAATCAGCCTATCTACTACCAAACTTTCCGTTCCAGCTTACTACGTGATCGCACCTGCTGAAGCTTCTGCCAACCTATCTCGTTTTGATGGTGTGCGTTTCGGTTATCGCTGTGAAGATCCTCAAGATCTAATGGACCTTTACACCCGTTCTCGTGGCGAAGGATTTGGAGACGAAGTTAAGCGCCGCATCATGATCGGTGCCTACGCGTTATCAGCTGGTTACTACGACGCTTATTACAAGAAAGCACAGCAAGTTCGTCGCCTGATCAAAAACGACTTCGCCAATGCGTTCAACGAAGTAGACGTAATTGCTGGCCCGACCGCACCAACGACTGCGTTTAAGCTGGGCGAGAAAACCAGTGACCCTGTCACCATGTACCTTGAAGATATTTTCACCATTTCAGTAAACCTTGCGGGCTTACCTGCTATTACTGTTCCAGCTGGTTTCGCTGATGGTATGCCAACAGGCCTTCAATTGATTGGTAACTACTTCCAGGAATCAAAGCTTTTGAACATTGGCCACAAGTACCAGCAAGCCACTGACTGGCACAAGAAAACACCTGAGCAGTTTGCTTAATTTCCATCATCAATAAGCAACTACTTACAGTAAGAGGAATACATTATGGAATGGGAAACGGTTATTGGACTGGAAATCCACGTTCAACTTGCTACCGAATCCAAGATTTTCTCCGGTGCCAGTACTACTTTTGGCGCGGAAGCAAATACACAAGCCTGTGCCGTCGATCTTGGCCTACCAGGCGTACTTCCGGTAGTGAACGAGAAAGCTATTGAGCTAGGCGTTCGCTTTGGCTTGGCGATTGATGCTGAAATTGGCATGAAATCAGCGTTTGATCGTAAAAACTATTTCTACCCTGATCTTCCAAAGGGTTATCAAACCACTCAAATGGACTACCCGATTGTCGGTGTAGGCCATGTTGATATTGAACTGGAAGATGGCACAACCAAACGTATCGGCGTAACTCGTGCTCACCTTGAAGAAGATGCGGGTAAATCACTTCACGAAGACTTTGACGGTCAATCTGGTATTGACTTGAACCGAGCCGGCACACCTTTGCTTGAGATCGTGTCTGAGCCTGACATTCGTTCTGCAAAAGAAGCGGTTGCCTACGTGAAGAAAATGCATTCACTGGTTCAATACCTTGATGTATCGGATGGCAACATGTCTCAAGGCTCCATGCGTGCAGACTGTAACGTTTCTATCCGTCCGAAAGGTCAGGAAGAGTTTGGTACTCGTACTGAAATCAAGAACGTAAACTCGTTCAAATTCATCGAGAAAGCCATTAACGCTGAGATCGAACGTCAGATCGACCTGATCGAAGACGGTGGCAAAGTCGTTCAGGAAACCCGCCTTTACGATGCCAACAAAAACGAAACACGTTCAATGCGAAGCAAAGAAGTTGCTAACGATTATCGCTACTTCCCTTGCCCGGATCTTCTGCCTATCCATATTACAGAAGAATACGTTGAGTCAGTTAGAAGCACCCTACCAGAGCTTCCTGACCAGAAATGCGAGCGCTTCCAGAATGAACTTGGTTTGAGCCATTACGATGCCTCAGTCATCTCTGCTAGCCGAGCTATGGCTGATTACTTCGAGACAGTTCAAACTAAAATCAATGATGCCAAGCTAGCAGCCAACTGGGTAATGGGTGAACTCTCTCGTCTTCTTAACCAGGACGACAAAGACATCACTGAAAGCCCGGTAAGTGCCGAACAATTAGCCGACATGCTAGCTCGCCTCAAGGACAATACCATTTCCAGTAAAGCTGCTAAGACAGTAATCGAAGCACTTTGGAATGGCGAAGGTTCTGTAGACGAGATCATTGATGCCAAAGGCTTGAAGCAAGTATCTGATACAGGCGCTATTGAAGCCATCGTTGACGAAGTGATTGCGAATTGCCCTCAACAGGTTGAGCAATACGTAAGCGCTGAGCCTGACAAGCGCGGCAAGATGGTTGGATTCTTCGTTGGCCAGGTAATGAAGGCATCAAAAGGTGCGGCTAACCCTGGTCAAGTGAATCAGGTGCTTAAGAAGAAGCTAGACGCCCTCTGCTAATAATTTGCTACCTGCGTTGCCCTAGCTTCGTTAAAATCAGACTCAAAATGCTCATTTATTCCATAATAAACTGCGCATTCTCATCTGATTTTGCCTTGCTAGAGCTGCCTCGCCAACACAAATCCGAGGTCTCTCGCAGGGTTTCATCAAAGCCTGTTTAATGTAATTATTAAGCAGGCTTTTTTATTCCAGATAAAGTTCGGTCAATACATATGCTGTCCACCATTGGCCGACAAGTCTGCGCCGGTAATAAAGCCGGATTCACCAGACGCCAAAAATGAAATAATCCTCGCTATCTCTTCGGGCTCACCAAACCGCCCTACCGGAATCTGAGCTTTGATCTTTTCCCGGATAGGTTCATCAATGGCCATAATCATACTTGTCGCGATGTAACCCGGTGATAAGGTATTAACAGTCACCCCCTTACGAGCAACTTCCTGCGCCAGCGCCTTGGTAAAACCGTGTAGCCCTGCTTTGGCTGCACTGTAATTTACCTGTCCGAACTGACCTTTCTGACCATTGATGGATGAGATATTCACAACGCGACCAAATCCCTCATCGATCATCTCATCCAGAAACTGTTTAGTGACGTAGAAGGCACCATTGAGATTGGTTTGAATCACATCATCCCATTGACTCACATCCATTTTCTTCATCACCGAGTCACGTGTGATGCCAGCGTTGTTTACCAGCACAGAGACATGACCAAAGGCGCTTTTGATGTCCTCTGCCGCCTTAACACAAGACGCCCAATTACTGACGTCCATACAAACCGCTTCCACATCAAAACCCTGAGATTTCATAGTCTCTTGCCAATCAAGCGCCCTTCCAGCCCTATCTGCCGAACGATAGGTCGTAATAACTTTAAAGCCATCATTACTTAATACCTGACAAATAGCGGTACCAATTCCACCGGTACCACCAGTGACTAATGCGATTTTCTTAGACATAACTTACCTCTGATTCTTATTGTTATTTTTTATGCTTACCCCTACATTTCTAGCAATGTGTTCATTTTCATACCATGAGATAGATCAATTTTTGTTCAATTACTAATAAAAGATCCATCTCTGATTTCT
>Ga0255772_10005405_pt1 | contig 11832 bp, 10 predicted proteins | sample 071ome_34_FD_179970 | JGI IMG/M metagenome (GOLD analysis project Ga0255772, IMG submission 179970) | Coastal salt marsh microbial communities from the Groves Creek Marsh, Skidaway Island, Georgia - 071411BT metaG (version 2) | ecosystem: Environmental > Aquatic > Marine > Intertidal zone >... | reverse complement strand
GTTTTTCGAAGTTCGAGTCGCAGATCTAAAGAAACAACTGGCGTTTAGCCGTGAGATCCCGGGCCCAGATGGCAGCCCCCCTGCCGACGTGTTGGAACAAATCCACCACTTGGCAAAAGACACCGTCGAGCGGCAATATGAAATTCTTAACGACAAATTGATTCCTGCTTTAGAGGCAGAAGACATTCGATTTATTCGTCGTGGTGACTGGACACACGAACAAAAAGCCTGGGTTAAACGCTATTTTCACGAGCAAATCCAACCAGTGATCAGTCCCATTGGTTTGGACCCAGCTCACCCCTTCCCTCGCTTAGTAAACAAATCCCTCAACTTTATCGTAGAACTACACGGTAAGGATGCATTTGGCCGTAATACGGGCTTGGCTGTGATACCCGCACCACGGTCGCTTCCTAGAATTAACCGATTGCCGGATGAAATTTGCGACGGTGGTAATAACTACGTGTTCTTATCGTCCATGATTCACCAATTTGCAGACGAACTATTTCCCGGCATGCAGGTAAAAGGGTGTTATCAATTTCGTTTAACTCGAAATGCCGACCTCACCTTTGACGGCGAAGACGTAGCGGATTTAGCCAGCGCCTTAGCGGGTGAATTGCATGCACGACATTACGGCGACGCTGTCCGCCTTGAAGTGGCTGACAACTGTCCGGAAAAGCTTTGGCAATTTTTGCTCGATAAATTCAATCTCAGTGAGCAAGACTTATATCGTGTGAACGGGCCTGTTAACGCGCACCGCCTGATGGCGGTGGCAGCTGGCTGTCCAAGACCTGACTTACAGTACCCTTCGTTCACACCGGGTATTCCAAAAGGCCTGAAAGGCAAAGCAGATGTATTTGCCGCCATTCGTCGCAGCGACCAACTTCTGCTGCATCCATTCCAAAGCTTTACTCCGGTCATTGATTTGGTGCGCAGCGCCGCACAAGATTCAGACGTGCTGGCCATTAAACAAACCCTATACCGTACCGGTGCCACATCCGAGATCGTGGATGCGCTCGTGGACGCCGCTCGAAAAGGCAAAGAAGTGACCGTGGTCATCGAATTACGCGCACGCTTCGATGAAGAGGAAAACCTGCATCTCGCCAACCGATTGCAAGAAGCCGGAGCCGTGGTCGTGTACGGCGTAGTGGGCTACAAAACCCACGCTAAGATGCTCATGATTGTGCGCCGTGAAGGCAAAAAACTGCGCCGCTATGTTCATTTAGGCACAGGAAACTACCACGCTGGTAATGCGCGCCTTTATACGGATTACAGCTTGATTACCTGCACGAAAGACATCACCGAAGATGTTCACAAAGTATTTCAACAGCTAACCGGAATGGGTAAGGCACTCAATATCAAGAGCATATTTCACGCACCGTTCACCTTGCACAAAGGCCTCATGGAAATGATTGCGCAAGAAGCGGAATACGCCATGGAAGGAAAGCCAGCTGAAATCATTATCAAGGTCAACAGCCTAACGGAACCTAAAATTATCCAAGCGCTCTATCAAGCCAGCCAAGCGGGCGTCAAAATCACCTGTATCGTTCGGGGCATGTGTCGATTAGTACCAGGCATTCCTGAGGTGAGTGAAAACATCGAAGTACGAAGCATCATCGGTCGCTTCCTTGAGCACACTCGGGTGTATTATTTCAGCGGCAATGGCGAGCCAAAAATGTTCGCCGCCAGTGCGGATTGGATGGAACGAAATCTATTCAAACGGGTAGAAACCTGCTTCCCGATCACCAATGAAAAGTGGCGGGATCGCATGAAAGAAGAACTCGACTTGTATTTGGCAGACAACTGCCAAAGCTGGATTCTTCAAAGGGACGGCAGCTACATTAAGTCCGAACCTAAGGACAACGAAACCGTCATCAGTGCACAGCAATTATTACTGAGCAACCTCACCCTTTAGCGCAAATACGACCGAAATGGTCTGCCATTAAAAAGGCGATATTCAGGTTATGAATATCGCCTTTTTTGTATAAGTTATCCGCGTTAGCTAAATTGAAGCTCGTAACCCGCCTCTTGTAATAACTGCTGTTCCATTTCCAAATTCATCACCGTCATGGGGCGATCTTCTAAATACCGTTGCGGAAACGTCAGCGTCATTTGTTGCTTAGAAACCACCAAGTCGGGGAACACGGAATCATCTGGATCGCGAGTGTGATTCAACAGAATAGCCAAACGCAGCAACAGCGTTAATCGAATCACATTCTGGCGCCCCTTCTTCGACCACTCCTCCATCTCGGCAAACAACGGCTTTCTTCGCTGATATCGCAACATAATGCTGAGGCGGTCTTGCACGGGTTTGGTAAAACCAAACATGTCCGAATGCTGAACCAAATACGCGCTGTGTTTATAATACTGACTATGGGCAATGGCTAGGCCCACCTCATGAAGGTCTGCGGCCCAACGCAACAAGTCTTGGTTATCGCGTTCCGTCAATTTCCACTTTGACGCCGCCTGCTCGTACAGCGACACCACAGAGGCTTTCACCGCTTCGGCCTGCGCCACATCAACCACGAACCGCGTTTGCATGTTGTTTACTGTGGTTTCTCGCACATCCTCATGCTTCACCCTACCGAGTAAGTCATAGAGCGCTCCCTCTCTTAAGGCCCCATCACTGTAAACCATGTTCATGATGCCCAGCTCTTTGAAGACCGCCGTCAGTATCGCCACGCCGGCAGGAAAGACCTTTTGGCGCTGACCACTTAAGCCTTGTAAATTCAATTCGCTCACGTGCTTTGATTGTAGGATCAGCTTGCGCAACCGAATTAAGCCACCTTCAGAAATTTCATCTTCAATTAGCCCATAGTTTTGCATGACTCGAAGGGAGGCTCGAATGGTCCCCGAGCTGCCAACGACGTTGGCCCAACCTAACTTTTTGTATTGGGACTTAATGGCCATCAACGCATTGCGAGCAGCGGATACCGCTTTATCGAATCCCTGCTCGGTAATTTCGCCACCAGGAAAATACCGATCGCTGTAGGTCACACAGCCCATGTGCAGACTCTCAAGCTTGATGGGTTTAAAGCGCTCACCGATAATAAATTCGGTACTGCCTCCACCAATATCAACCACAAGACGGCGACCATCATCGTCAGCCAAGGTATGCGCCACCCCAAGATAAACCAACCTGGCTTCTTCAACACCGCTAATCACTTCAATTGGAAACCCAAGTACACCGTTGGCTTTCTGCATAAAAGCCTTACTGTTGGCGGCTGCCCTTAGGGTATTGGTGCCGTAAACGGCCACTTGCTGACGAGAGAGCCCTCGCAAAGATTCCCCAAAGCGCTCGAGACAGGCCAGTGCTCGCTCTTGTGCATCTGGAGCAATGCCCTCAGTGGGATGCAGTCCAGCGGCAAGTTGAACCTTCTCGCCGCGCTTATCAATGATCTGTATTTGATCATTAATGATCCGTGCGAGCACCATGTGAAAGCTGTTAGAGCCTAAATCGATGGCCGCAAATACTGGCTGGCTTTGAACACTTTGTTCCATATAGACCTGATGAACACCCAAAATGGAAGGGATATTGTTCAATAGCTATCGGCAATAAGCCAGAAAAAATCAGGCTTAAATGGATAAAATCACAGGTTCATTGACCTCAGTCCCTCACTTTTTCACATCAGCCATGCGCCTCAGTACTCATCTGAAAACGGAGGCTGGTTTAGCCTAGCAATTGACCCAAGGGTTCCAAGTGCTATGATTAGCCCCATCGCAAATCTGCAATCAGCAGTCGCATACTAACGAGTAGCTTAAACTATGAGTGATAACATCCTTACCCTTACCGATGATTCTTTTGAAGCCGATGTTCTTCAGTCTGACGTGCCTGTATTGGTAGACTACTGGGCCGAATGGTGTGGTCCATGCAAAATGATCGCGCCGGTTTTAGAAGAGATCGCTGAGGAATACCAGGGCAAGCTAAAAGTTGCCAAGTTAAACATCGATCAAAACGAAGCCACTGCACCTAAATACGGTGTTCGCGGCATTCCAACCCTTATGATCTTCAAAGGCGGCAACGTTGAAGGTACAAAGGTAGGTGCATTGTCTAAGTCTCAATTGACTGCTTTCATCGACAGCACCATCTAACTGATCACTTCTTGATCAGATGCCCGCATCCTTCACGATGCGGGCGATTACGTCCACCATGCATTAAAAAGTTTTAGGTCATTTTCTGGACGTTTAAAAAAAAAGGAACTATAGTGGTTCCACATGTAGTAAAAAATAATTCGGTTTTGGGCATCCCCGCCCAGCTTTGCAAAACCCAAATTTCCCTCTAGCAATCTTCAAATCACATCCAAATCTTTATGAATCTTACTGAACTAAAGAAAAAATCCGTCCCTCAGCTATTAGAAATAGCCGAAGAAATGGGCATGGACAATGTCAGTCGTTCCCGTAAACAAGATCTAATTTTCTCTATTCTTAAGCGTCACGCAAAAAGCGGGGAAGACATCTACGGCGACGGTGTACTCGAAATTTTACAAGACGGCTTTGGCTTCTTACGATCGGCAGACAGCTCGTACCTAGCGGGCCCAGACGACATCTACGTTAGCCCAAGTCAGATTCGCCGCTTTAACTTACGTAAGGGTGATTACCTAGCCGGTAAAATCCGCCCACCCAAAGACGGTGAACGTTACTTCGCTCTTCTTAAAGTCAATGAAGTCAATGGCGAAGCCCCAGAAAAATCCAAGAACAAAATTCTTTTCGAAAACCTTACCCCTCTTTTCCCGACCGAACGCTTCAACCTAGAACGTGGTAACGGCTCAACCGAAGATTTAAGCAGCCGTGTCATTGATCTGATTGCGCCTATCGGTAAAGGACAGCGTGGCCTTATCGTTGCGCCACCTAAAGCGGGTAAAACCATGTTGCTGCAAACCATTGCGCAGAGCATTACCCACAACAACCCAGAGGTCGACCTCATCGTGCTACTAATCGATGAGCGCCCTGAAGAAGTAACCGAAATGCAGCGTAGCGTGCGTGGTGAAGTGGTCGCGTCTACATTCGATGAGCCGCCAGCCCGTCACGTTCAAGTGGCTGAAATGGTAATCGAAAAAGCCAAGCGCCTGGTTGAACACAAACGCGATGTCGTGATTCTACTGGACTCTATTACACGTCTTGCCCGCGCTTACAACACCGTCATTCCTTCATCCGGTAAGGTTCTAACAGGGGGTGTGGACGCCCATGCCTTAGAAAAACCGAAGCGTTTCTTTGGTGCTGCTCGTAATGTCGAAGAAGGCGGCAGCTTGTCCATCATCGCCACAGCGCTTGTCGATACAGGCTCTAAGATGGATGAAGTTATCTACGAAGAATTTAAAGGTACGGGTAACCAAGAGCTTCACTTAGATCGTAAAGCCGCTGAAAAACGCATTTACCCAGCCATTAACATTCGCCGCTCAGGTACTCGCCGCGAAGATCAAATGATGCCAGAAGCCGAGCTACAACGTTTGTGGATTCTACGTAAGATCATTGCGGAAATGGAAGATCTACAAGCCATCGAGTTCATGATCGATCGTCTAAAACAAACGAAGACCAACGAAGAGTTCTTCCTAACCATGAAAGGCTAATCTAGCCGTCAACCAATCAGAGGCCGTTAGTTTAATGCTCACAGCCCTGATGGTTTTGACCCCGCTAGATGATCCCATTGGAATCAGAGATACCCTCTCTCTTGGCCTTAACTAAAAGCAGTCTTTGACTGCTTTTTCTGCATTTGAAGATAAGAAAAGCCCAATGAAATATAAGGACTTACGCGACTTCATCTCTAAGCTGGAAGAACGTGGTGAACTTAAACGCATCAGCACACCAGTTGATCCTAACCTCGAGATGACGGAAATCGCTGACCGTACTTTACGTGCTGGCGGCCCTGCCCTGTTATTCGAAAACCCAGTTGGCCATGACATGCCCGTGTTAGCCAACTTGTTTGGCACACCTGAGCGTGTGGCCATGGGCATGGGCGCCAATTCCGTCGAAGCACTAAGAGACATTGGAAAACTTTTGGCCTATCTCAAGGAGCCTGAGCCACCTAAGGGCATTAAGGACGCGTGGGAAAAGCTGCCGATCTTCAAGCAGGTCTTAAACATGGGGCCAAAAGTATTAAAGAAAGCCCCCTGCCAAGACGTCATAGTTGAAGGGGACAACGTAGACCTCGCGAAAATTCCAGTGCAAACCTGCTGGCCTGGGGACGCCGGCCCTTTGATCACTTGGCCACTGGTCATAACACGAGGCCCTAATAAAGAAAGACAAAATCTGGGTATTTATCGTCAGCAGGTCATAGGTAAAAATCGTCTCATCATGCGTTGGCTTAGCCATCGAGGCGGCGCTTTAGACTTCAGAGAGTTTCAACAACAAAACCCAGGCAAGCCCTACCCGGTGGCGGTGGCACTCGGTGCTGACCCAGCCACCATTCTAGGTGCGGTAACACCGGTACCCGACACGCTGTCAGAATACGCTTTCGCAGGCCTTTTGCGCGGCAGTAAAACGGAGCTGGTTGCCTGTATCGGCAGTGACTTGCAAGTACCCGCCAGTGCCGAAATCGTGCTTGAAGGTCACATCTATCCTGACGACATGGCACCGGAAGGGCCGTTTGGTGACCACACGGGTTATTATAATGAAGTGGATGAATTTCCTGTCTTCACGGTAGAGAGAATCACCCACCGAAAGGATCCGATCTACCACAGCACCTATACTGGGCGTCCGCCAGATGAGCCGGCCATACTCGGCGTGGCATTGAACGAGGTATTCGTTCCCATTCTGCAAAAGCAGTTCCCTGAAATCGTAGATTTCTATCTGCCACCCGAGGGATGCAGCTATCGCATGGCGGTCGTGACCATGAAGAAACAATACCCCGGCCATGCGAAACGGGTCATGCTCGGCGTGTGGTCTTTCTTACGCCAGTTCATGTATACCAAGTTTGTGATCGTAACCGATGACGATGTAAATGCCCGAGATTGGAATGACGTAATCTGGGCCATCACGACGCGAATGGACCCCACTCGGGACACCACACTCATCGATAATACGCCCATCGACTATTTGGACTTTGCCTCACCCGTCTCCGGACTTGGAAGCAAAATGGGCCTAGATGCGACCAACAAATGGCCCGGAGAAACCGATCGAGAATGGGGTGTCCCCATTGTCATGGACGAAGCGGTAAAAGATCGCGTCGATGCCATGTGGGACGAACTCGGCATTTTCGACGCTGAATGACCATCCGATGCTAGACTAAATGATGAAGCATCAGGTACTCATTCAGCCCAAAGGACTCTCGTTCGATGTCGATGAGTCTGAAACCTTACTAGATGCCGCCGCACGCGCTGGCATTAAAATGTTAAAGAGTTGCGACAATGGTGTGTGTGAGATTTGTCGGGCTCAACTGGTGATGGGCACGGTGACCTCCTCAAAAGGAGACAGAAGCGCAAACCAGTTGGACACCACACCCGTATTACCTTGTGTCAGCTATGCCAAGAGCGATGTAATTTTGGAACAAACAAACGTATTAGCCCCAGGGGAGATTCCCCTGCAACACATAGCCTTTCAAATCAAAAGCGTCACCCCTTGTAAGGGCGACGTGTACGACATTGAGCTGTTAGCCCCTGCGGGCAAGGTGCCAGAATTTCATGCAGGGCAATATCTTGAATTGTTGATTAATGAGGGTGAGTACCCCTTTACCATTGCCAGCGCCCCCGGTGAGCGCACGTTGCATTTGCATTTGGGTGTATCCAAAGAGAACCAGTCCAGCCAAGACATTTTACAGTTCCTGCAATCTGAACTCACTGTACGCGCGCGGTTACCAAGAGGTAGTGTTTGGCTAACGCCCAAAGACAATCCTACTAATCTTCATGACCCGCTCATCTTTATAGTGGCTGGTACAGGGTTTTCTCAAGCGAAAGCGATGATCGAAGATCAACTGCGTCATCAACACAGCGCGATGTTTCTTTATTGGATTAATCGCGATGAATCTGGTTTTTACTCTGATTTACCCGACACTTGGCAAAAAGACGGGCTATTGGAATATAAAGCCCTTACACCTGAGTCACCTGACTCGCCGTTTTTCAGTGACCTCCCGGTTCAGGATTGGGTACACAACACCATCGCACGCGTTGACCAAGCCCACTACGTACTATGTGGCGGGCCCGGCTTCGTCTACAGCGTGCTTGAGGGTTTGGAATCCAAAGGGGTAAATGAGTCGCAGGTCATGAGTGACGTATTCGCCTACGCGCCAAGACCCTCATCTAAATAACCCTCTGCATTCGGCATCAAGGAAGACGCCATGAGCATGAACTGCATGTACTGTAATAAATCCGTCGTGGGGCATAATCCGGTGACCATCCCGGGTCATGGCTTTGCTCACAGGCACTGCTTTCAAGCGCACCAAGCCCTTAAAAGAACCTTCCAATCACTGGATATTTCCGAGCTGTCGGATGCCGAGTTACGTGAACTAAAAGAGATGATCATCGCAGAAGAAAATGCGCGCCAGCGCACGAGTGACGATGACATAGAGTTATTTTAATCGAGCAAATTATTGTGGCCAAGCTACACTGCAATGAGAGGTGTTGTCCATGCGTGTAGCCATTCTAGCGACGTTGCTCGCGATCACTCTCACCCCCTGTCTGGCCGAAACCGAATTACGCATAGCACTCTATCAAGGTTTTTTACCCAGCCAACAATCGCTGCTCACCCAACTTCAAACCGCAACAGCTAGCACCGACTTAAAGCTGACGTTTACCGACCCACTGCCACCGCAAAGAGCCTTAAGCATGGCTGCATCTGGTCAGCTAGACGGTGACGTATTGCGCCAGCCCTTCGCCGTAGAAGGGCTTCCGAGCTTAATGAAAGTGCCTGTACCCTTAGCCATCTTTGAGTACTGGGTATGGGTGCCACAGGCAAAGCGATGCCCAGCTAATCTCGATCAACTCAAGCAATTCAAACCAGTGGGTATCCTTGGATTAAAGTATTTTGAATTTGCCTACCAGCTTTCTAAGGTGGGGCATGAAGAGGTCACCAGCATTCCAGCCCTTATGGAAATGCTCAAATACGACCGGGCGCAATACAGCCTAGCCTCTGAGCAAAGCGCCATGGCTTTCAGTCATTCCACTGGAGTGCAAATCCGCCGATGTTTAAACGACCCCTTGGTCAGAACATTCGGATATTTCTATTTAAATGAGCGCCACCGTCAGTGGTTACCTGTGCTAGAACAAGCGTTGACCCCCCTTAGGGTCGACCGTCAGCCATAATCTTCAACAGCGGCTGACAGCCCTAACGGCTAGGGCTTGTTTGCCACAATGCGAAACAAGGTCTTAGGAAAAAACCGTTTCAGCAATAATGCCACCATGGGTAAGCCTTCACCCACCGCAATTTCCGGTTCACCACGCTCTAGACCTTGAACGATTTTGTGGGCGCATTTATTCACATTCATGCCGCTCTCGATGTCTTCGTCGTCCGCCCCGAACGCGTTGCCATCGCCGGCCATGGCATTCTTCGCTACATCGGTCTTAATGAAACCTGGTGTAATGGTACTCACCTCCACACCCAATTCCGCCACTTCTGCTCGCAATGCATCGAAAAAACCCATGACGGCGTGTTTCGCTGCGCAGTATCCGGTGCGCCATTTTACTCCCACTTTTCCCGCCACGCTGGAGGTCACGGCAATGCGTCCATCACCTTGCTTGACCATGACGGGCAACACCGCTTTGGTCAGTGCGATTTGCCCTATCACATCCACCTCCATCAAACGCTGATACACAGATAGATCCGTATCTAGGCATTTGCTGCGCTGCGAGATCCCTGCGTTATTGATCAGCAGATCGATACGCTCAAATTGGTTTTGCACCTGCTCCACGGCGTCACCCATAGCGTCGTAATGGGTGATATCCAAAGGTAAAACCAGAATGTCATCACTGTTGGCACCCAAGCGTATGCAGTCTTGTTTTACTCGTTTCAGCTCTAACTCGCGGCGAGCACTCAATACCAACCTTGCCCCCCTTTGTGCATACAATTTGGCTAACGCTTCTCCTATGCCGGAACTGGCCCCGGTAATCCAAACCACTTTCATATTGGCCCCTCATTGCTTATTTGCGCACTCGGTCTTAGCCTGCCATGATTAATCCAATCGAAGATAGGGGGAAACCTGCCATGTGTGGCCGAATGAACGTGAGCGACGACCCAAATGTTCAGGCCTTTATGGATGCACTGGGCATGCCGATTTACCCCAAGCCGAATCCCGATCTTCGGCCGAATGACTCCACCCTCGTATATTACCGCGCCACCGCCAACGCCTTTACACAATCAGAATTACAGTGGGGCATTACCTCTAAAGGCCCATCGTCGTCATTCATAATAAACGCGCGTGCCGAGACCATAGACAACAAACCCACCTTCAGCCAAGCGTTTCAAAACCAACGTGGCCTTGTGATCTGTAGCGGCTGGTATGAATGGAAAGCCAAAGATGCTGTCAAAATCCCATACCTGATTCAGCACACCCTTGAGCAGCCGTTATTAATGGCCGCGATTATCTATTCAGAGCAGAATCGATTTGTCACGCTCACCACAACACCCAACGACAAACTCGCAGACATTCATCATCGTATGCCCGTCATCATAAACAGCGACGATATGGAGCAATGGTTATTTGGTTCATCGACTGACGCTAAAGCCCTCACCTCAGCCCTGCCCAGTGAAGCCTTTAAAACTCGTTTGCTAAACGAAAGACAGCAACAACCCAACTTGTTCTAACAGTTTTTAACTATCACACCAGTAGAGATTGTTAATTGGTCGCCAAGCATAAGGCTCCCTAACATAGGCAAGACCTTATGGATCATCAGGATTTTATCGCCATGATCAAACTTCGAGACCTGCAATATCTTGTGGCTGTGGATCAATATCGACACTTTGGCAAAGCCGCGCAAGCGTGCGCCGTCAGTCAGCCCACATTGAGCGGACAAACTCTTAAACTGGAAAATCAGCTGGGTATTCAACTCATTGAACGCCACAACCGCAAGGTCATGGCCACGTCCGCAGACAGAGTATTAATTGATAAAGCCCGAGCGATCATGCACAACGTTCAAGATTTTGAATGCAGTGCCAAAGCCTTACTCGACCCGTTCAATACGGAAGTGCATCTAGGTTTGATTCCCACGTTGGCGCCGTACCTATTGCCTCACATTATGGGGGCGTTAAACGAGCAACTGCCAGAAGCCAAGTTTTTTCTTCACGAAGACAAAACCCAATCTTTAATTGAAAAGTTAAAATCAGGGGAGCTGGATTGTTTGATCTTGCCGCACATGGCCGATGACGATCAACTGGAGTACTACCATTTGTTTTATGAAGAATTAGAACTGGCCATGTCTCAACGACACCCGTTGGCCGCAAGAAATGATATTCAATTGGACGACATTCGCGACGAAACCATACTCACCTTGGAAGACGGCCACTGTCTGCAACAACACACCATGGACTATTGTTTCTTTGCAAAGCAAAACCAAGATCAAAGGTTCAAAGCCACCAGCCTAGAAACGCTGCGTTACATGGTTGCCTCGGACATGGGTCTGACGCTGATTCCGAAGCTCGCGATTCTTGGTCGAGAGGACCAAGGGGTGCATTACCACACCTTCAAAGAAAACCCACCTAAGCGACAGGTGGTGCTGGCCATGCGATCGGAGTTTCATAACCAGAGTTTGATACGCAAAATGGTCTCCACCATTCGTCAAGCGACCGATGTGCTCATGCCAGAAGACACTGCTGCGATCGCCTAAATTTATTACGCGCCCTCAGGGCGCTAAAACTCAATAGCAAGCGCTGCTCAATCTAACCACCGTGTAAAGAGCGTTCGATCCGCCC
>Ga0255772_10005395_pt1 | contig 11839 bp, 26 predicted proteins | sample 071ome_34_FD_179970 | JGI IMG/M metagenome (GOLD analysis project Ga0255772, IMG submission 179970) | Coastal salt marsh microbial communities from the Groves Creek Marsh, Skidaway Island, Georgia - 071411BT metaG (version 2) | ecosystem: Environmental > Aquatic > Marine > Intertidal zone >... | reverse complement strand
AGAGGATTCCCATCTTGATTGACTAACGCCCCATCTTTCAGGTAGATGTCCTCGCCTTCTTTCTTACTCATATTTTCTAGGCTTTTATCTTGTCCGATTGTCGAACAATTCCAGCATCCGAATCTCGCCCCGCATCCAGATGAACGATCCTTGCCATCCATATAAGCAATCACCGCGCATGTTCCAGCCTCACCATCGCGATATACCTCCATCAGGTCAATGAAGTTTGAGTAGGTTGTCTCTAGACCTGAAGTTACCTTGCCAATCTGCATCCAGATATCATCTAGAGTCAGATGTGCAATTGCGGATAGTGATAGATCACCATCCTTCGACTCTCGAATTTCGTATGGGCTATCCTGCCTTTCAAGCATTGCCTGCTCTCGGGAGGCTGATTCATCAAAGCGCACGCCGATTAGAGTCACCATCTGAGCATCTGGATTAACTTCCTTGAAACGCTTAACTACACGACGCTTTAGTTTCTTGCCGGTTGTTACTTTCAGCATGTCGCTACATTTTCTATCAGATCCAGGCATCGTCATGATAGTACGACCGCCAATCACATTAACCAGGTAACGGTTCGACATGTTAGGAATTTGAACATGCACTTCGACTGGCAGATTATGCTGCTTGATGAACAAGCGAAGCTTAGCAATCTCACCTCGCGCATATAGTGCAACGATTGGGTTGTCCTGAAGCACGTCGACATGAGAAATTATCGAGAGAGGGATATTTTTATGGCCCTCTTCCACCAGCTCAAGAACTGCAGCCAAGAAAATTTTGGTTAGAACAGACGAATCCTTCCCTAGACTAGATGCAATGTTTAGGTGGTAGCCTTCAGTCATCAGCAGCTCTTTAATTCGCTGCTTAGCCGCATGAATCTTCATCTCATGTCCGTCATGAACATTGAAGCCCATTGGATGAAGAAATGTAGGCTTTGCCTCTTCTACGCTGAACATCTGAACTTGCTGGTGCATAACTTGTCTCCCTTCCGATAAGTCCAGAATGTCAAAAAGGGAAAACGTCACAGCCAGGTTTAATTAAGACCTTGCTTTAAATAAACAAAGCCACGCAAAGTGGCTTTACGAAACCTGAAAGACGACCTCAGTTATAAAGTTCGAAGAAAGGCTTAGAGATGACCTTCTGACCTACATACGGGCTCAGTGAGAAGAACTGATCCACTGGAATCATGACTACATCTCCAAAATTGGCACTGCCTGATATAGGCAATGACCGCGGATCAGCCAAATACCCGAGCTTATCATCAGCAGATATTAATCGAGCTTTACTGATTTCATTCGTCCAGATGTTTGATGGAATATCCTCACGGGAAGCCACCAGCCTCAGCGAATGTGAATAAAAGACGTAGGATTCACTAGATATGTGCTCAGGGCGTGACTTGGATGAAAAAGAGGACGGCGCATCCAGGCCAAGCTTTGCCAAGCTATCAGCTATAATTTCTGAGTATATTTGATCAGACATGATGCACCCCTTTAATATAGATAGATGACTACGCAGCCAATGATTCATCATTCATAGCTAATGCTGAATCAGCCTCCGCTTGAGTGATTAGACCACCTCCAACAGCCACCTCGATCAAACGATCAACGCTAGGAAGCGTCGGATTTGAAACAGTTTCTAGAAGATTGTTAAGCTCCCTGCATAAATTGTCTTCGTCATGATCTCTCTCTTCATAATCCATATACCCATCACTATCAGCATAGCGATCCGAGCTACATACAAAGAATTTGATTCGAGCAGTAAGATTTTTTGCCCAGCCAACTAACGCCAAAGTATTCATAAGCAACCTCTAAATGAGTTCGTGTTTAAGGAATAACTAAAGGTTACTCTGTGGACAACGTCGCACAGGCTTCTTTGATCGCACCTGGGTTTAAATAAACGAGCACCGCGCCAAGCGGTGTTAGAAAACAAAGCCCTATTTCTAGGGCTGCTTATACATCAAAGCTCAATCCATTCATCATTATTAAGAAGATACTCTTGAACGTTTTTGCATTGCTCCTTCGTATGATAATGGTCATAAGTAACTTCTAAGTCATCGACTGTGATGACTAAAGCCCACTTATCCATGGAAGGCTTGAACTGAAAAAGGAAGTTCCAGAAATTAAGGTCTGTGCTTTTCATAACATCCTCACATCTACCCTAAACAACCACCAGCTTACATACCCTGGCGGTCGAGAATTTTAGACTCGATCTCATGCGCAGCCAGCATTTTAGCCAAATGAGCTTTATGCATAGCCTGGCACTCTTCCTTATAGCGAACCACTGCTGAGAACAGAGCATCACGATCTTTACGATGACAGCGGAATGAAGCGCCAATACGTGATAAACGACGGTACTTAGCAATTTCTTCATTACACCACTTCCAACGAATCCCGGCCTCATGGCCACGCTCATACTCTTCCTTGAGTTGTTCTTCAGTATACTCAGCCATTTTATTTAACCTTCACCATGTAAACGAACATATTGCGGTTCTCTGGCATACGCTTTACAACCTCACCAGTGATACCAGCGCCTTTATATAGGTCTCCGCGGAATAGCTTCTTATCAGTAGTTACTTCAACCATCTTGCTCACCTCAATTCGTTAATCACGTTGTTTGTTAAGATGAGTTCAGATTAAGGAATGAGGAGATAGAGACAGACTTACTTGGAAAAGTCTTTGTTTAAATAAATTTAAGACGCGCTAAGCGTCTTATGAAATGGACGCGCCGAAATAACGACGCAGAGCGGGTTATGAATCAAGAGTCATTCAATAATTCGATTAACCGTTGAATTTCTTTTCAGCCTTTGCTTTAAATCGTTAATAGTCATCGCTTTTCATCCACACCTTATGAAGCTTTACAATAAACATTCAAATCATGAAGATCTTGTGCGCTTTCACTTAGGTCAGAGTCTTCTAGACAATCCCGAACAGACTTTGCAACTTCCGCCATTGCGTTAGCATCATCCTTTAAATGCTCTATGGCAGTCTCTAGAGCATCTCTAAACACCTCTAGCTCCTTATCACCGCTCTCACATGCCATAGCCAGCCGTGTAATTACCACGTCAAGCGAACTACTAGCTTCATCATTTTTAATACTTGAACTCATACCAAATCTCCTATTTTGCTGGTCTATTTAAATATCAGTATCGTCGTTGAAATTCCCAAAGCTCGGAAAAGCCTCGTTCATGTATTTCGCATAGATCTTTGTGTTCTCGATACGCTCAGCCTCGAAGCTCTCTAGCATCGTATTAGCTTTTTCCAGGTCCGAGATACGAATCAGGTAATAAAAGTCACCATCAAGCTCTAGCTTCCAAATGTCATCATAGTGCTCATAGCTGGTATGAAGTAACACCTTACGATGACGCAAAGCACGATGAACGACCATCTTGGTGGTGGACTCAATCAAATCAAACTCATCATAGTCGTTCGTCTCTTCATTGAATTCCAGCTTTGAAAGAAACACCGCGCATTCACTAACACACTCGTCTAGCAATTCAGCGATAGTAAAACGCTTTAGCTCTGGCAATGGCACATCTAATCCATGTGCAATGGTATTTGCGGCGGCCTCTTCAGCCTGCCTTTGCAATTCTGCTTCTTTAGCCTCCGCGACAGCCTTCTGACGATCAGCAAATACGTTTTTCGCGTCAATCACCGCATTAGTAGTGAACAAATCGGCTTGGCTATTGATGGCTGTTACATTAGTCATAAACTCAGTCCTTAGAGCGGCTTAACTTCGGAATACACTCAGAATAAGCAGGTAGGGAAACCTGTTTGGAATGTCGTTTCGGACCTAGTGTTAAATAAACGATGTCGCGCAAAGCGACATTAAGGTACCGATGACCCAATGGACGGGCCACCAGCATTGGGGACTATCCGCCCCTATTTCAAAGATAAGATCCGTTGAGCAATCGCATCATTCTTCTTAACGTATTCAGCCACCAATTCAGCCATCGACTTAACCTCCTCCACCGTAGCAGGGTATGCAGCCTTAAACGCTTTAGTGTTAGCCCTGGCCTTTGTACGCTTACGAGTTAGACACTTTGCAATAGCGTTTACCATATTGGGCGTGTAATTCCGGCCTAAATACGCATGCAACTGCATGTCTTTTTCAAATCCGAATTCAGTAAGAGCGATCAGTACAGGATGGGTGTCAAATTTTTCAAAATAGAACCCCCTTAGCTCTTGTTGTTTAGCTTCAAGCTCTTGAATGAGCTCATTGTTTGTTTTGCCGTTATTGGCCGTACGCTCTTCAGCTTCTTTTCTTTGTACGTTAGCTTTCCATTCCTGTTGTTTGGCTTCAATACGTTTCTCGCGAGCTAAACGCTTGGCGCCATCAATCAAGCCTTGATCCCCGGTCTTTTTCAAACAATCGATACCTACAACAGAAACCTTTCCATCTGAGCTTTTAACGAAATGGCGATTTTTTAGCTGGGTACCACAATGTTCACACCAGAATATAACACCGCTTTCAATGGCATGCCCTTTACGCTCTACAACTTTAAAAGGGGCTTTTCCTAGACCCGACTGCTCAAATGTATGCGTCATCAGAGATTGAGTATTCATTGCAATCACCTATCAAAGTTTAATTAACCTAAATACCTACAAAGCTACGATAAGCTCTCTGGGTATACCTTGTTGTAATGATGCCTAGCCCAACACATAGAAGAGTTAAAAAGCCAGCAACGGCTAATGTTTCAATTGCTATGGGATAAAGCCATACACCCACAGATTCTGTGCCTGAAGCTATGAACAGACTGACGGTCTTAAAGCTATACATAAAAACCGAGACAGTCATAACACCCCACAAGAAAGCTTGAGATGCCAACAGCACCTGGCCGCCCCACTGCTTTAAGATAAGCTTCATGATTACTTCACCTTAACCATGTAGACGTACAGGCTACGGTTTTCAGGAAGGCGTTTAACCACCTCACCAGTGATGCCCGCGCCCTTGTATACATCGCCACGGAATAGCTTCTTATCAGTAGTTACTTCAACCATCTTGCTCACCTCAATTCGTTAATCACGTTGTTTGTTAAGATGAGTTCAGATTAAGAGATGGAGAGATAGAGGCAGACTTACCAGGAAAAGCCTTTGTTTAAATAAATCAGAGACGCGCTAAGCGTCTTATTGGAACCGGAAGGGTGTGCACCGGTTCCCCGGTGCATTGCGGATGAAACACTCTAGGCCTTAGGGGGTGCTGTTAGTTTTCATGCTCTGGCCCAACGAACTCTGGAGTAGGTTCTGATAGTGATTCTGCTACATCCTCAAACATTAGGTTATAAAACACTTCAATAACCTTCCCTGCTAGGTAGAAGTAAGTAGCAATCACAGGAGCTGTAATCAACCAACGAGCCGTCGCTGTAAGCTCCGGAAAATTGGCTTTAATTAGCCACCAAATACCGACTGCAGCTAAAAACCCTGTAAGGAATCCAAAAGCTACCACACCCACCAATATTAGTTCCGAATAATCTTTATTTAATTCGATTTTCATTAGTAACACCTCGTTTAATCAATATTTACCCGTTTATACCACCAGCACGCCCTTCTCGGATAGAGCGGTTTAGTTCTTGTAGGTATTGAAGCGCCGGAACAGCCTCAAAAAAGCAACTGCTTTGGTTTACCTTGTCGGCCGTTTCTTGGTAAAACGTCTCCATTACGGCCTCTTTCGTTTGCTTATGACGAACAACCCAGCTGGCCATTAGTTCACCCTCAGTGTTTGGTTGGTCATTGGCAATTCAGCTTCACGCAGTACCTGTCCTTTATGGACTAACGTGATCGTGCCCTGTAACGTGATTTCAAGACGTTTCTCTGTGAAAGCCTTCCAACTCGCATAGGTTTCATTACCTGCGCAAAAATGGGCTTCTTCACGCTTAACCCATGTTTCCCCGGTAAAATTCTCAAACATATGATTCGCCATCGACTCAGAACAGGCGTCCTCAATCTTTTTGCCATTCAGCTGTATTTCAAAGTACACATCACGGTTTATGTGATCGCAAAGCTGGCGATGCGAGCGCTGTTTATATGGATACTGACTAGCGTAAGCTCCCATGAGTTAATCCTTTGTGTGTTTCGATATATCCAGAATACGTTTAGAGAAAAAGGAGTCCGGGCCGAGTGATTCGGATCGCCCATTAAAAGAACTCGCCCCGCGCCAAGCGGGGTTACCCCAATGGGCTAGACTGCGTGGATGGCAGCCTTGGTTGTATTAATTCGCAGTGATACCTTCAAACAGCTTTGAGGTTGCTAATAGATAAAAATGGTCGAGGTAAGCAAACGTGGTACCTGCATCAACTTCCTCAAGGCGTTCCTCTAGAATAGACTCGGCGTCGTCCAGAAGCGCTAGGCACGCATCCCTGTAAGGCTCCGCATATGGATTGCTGTCATCTTGGCTATCAAACACCTGAACCTCAATATCAGGCAACTGGTAACGATTAACTGCATTATCCAGCTCAGCGTGAATACCATACGCATCTACGTAGTATTTACGGTGGCCGTATTGAATGGCTAATAAATAATGTACCGGCTCACCATTAGAAGTAATCACCATTTCTTCGCTGGTAAACAGATTGGACTTAGCAAAGGCTACAGACAGGCCCTCTAGCAGTAGGTAGCAATACTTATGGGCAAATAGCTCTTTAAAGATCAAATGCCCGGGCAAGGCGAGTGACTTACCAGCGTCTAAACGTTCTGCAATGATTTCAAGCTGATCTTGAATTTTATTGGATAACTCTGTCTCGCGTTCTTTGGTGAGATCCTTATCTAAAACAGCATTAAGCTGTTCTTCGATCTCAGCTTGGAGAGACATCATTCGAGTTAGCGATCCGGTCAAGGTTTCTGGAGTCATCGTGGTACCTATATGCCTGTTTGTTTTGTTTAGATGAATCCAGATTACTTCTAGAAAGGATTTAGGAGGGGGATGTAATGGATAGGCTTTGTTTAATCGAACAGGGTCGCGCCAAGCGACCTTAAAAGCGGTGGTTAGAAATCAAAGAGCCAGTTAATACCTGGCTCTATGGTAAAGAGCGTTTAAAACTCTACGTATTATCGGTAGTCGTCATATTCACCGTTAATTTCTTGAGAAATGATCTCTGCAATCGCTTCCCCTGTACCAACAACATCAATCGTTTGGATGCCACCTTGTTCGAACCAGGTAGTTGTTGCCAAGGTACCATTCTTCAGTCCATCAAGAATTTTTTCTTCATCGTAAGAGTTATTGATGACTTTTATTTGCTGATCCACAGTGGCTTCAAGAATATCAAACGCGATTTGAATAACCGGCTCAGAATGCGCCTCATCTGTAATCTCTACTTCACACTTATCAATGATAAAGTCAGACAGTAAATCATTGAGGTCGCATAGCTGGTCAGAATCCAAAGCAATGCCGTTGGCTTTCAGTTGATTTGAAATTGTATGCGTAAGGTTATCAATCTGGTTTTCTGAAATAGTCATCTAATCTGTCCTATTGGTTTCGTTAAGGTAGATACAGATTAACCAACGAAGAAAAGTGTACTAATTCGCCGGTCAGCACAGAGCACTAAAAGAACTCAGGTCGCGCCAAGCGACCTTAAGAAGCCTGCCTGCCGCCCGAAAGCGGCCGTAGAAAACCGAACGTTAAGCAGTCTGCCAAAGCTCAAAGCGGTTATTTTCAGTCGGATTGAAAACCAGTGCGCCTTGTACCCCAGCCAACGCCACCACTAGCTGATCGCCATTAGTAGGGATCTCTTGATCTATTTCTTTGCTATCCAGGTAAGCTTGTACCTGCTCGCGGCTAAATGTGCCCAGCTTTTTGTCTTTTTCTGAAAATTGCATTCGACGCCCCTTTTGTAATTGGCTTATACAGTATCCTGATGGATTACCGCCGCCCTAAGGCGGCTTAAGTTCATGTACACCTTAAGCAGCGTCTGACTGCTTTAGAGCACGGAAATCCTCAACCCCCTTTTCTGTCCAATTCGCCTGCGTATAACTTCTAACTGCGGCATAACCTAGATCAGCTGCTTTATGAACTAATCTTCGTTGGTCATCGGTAGGAAATGAATTCCAGCTATCATAGGCGCGTAACGCCTCTCTTAGATCCTGAAATTCCTCCAGCGTAAATTCAGGTTGATTAAACTTCATGGTGAAACTTATAGGCCAGTCCTTATTAGTAGACTTAAATTCGGCCATGTCTTCGTTCACCGAAAGGCACTCACACGTTACAACGCCACCAGCGCCGCTTGGGTAAGTGACCTTTAAACCCGGTTGGATATCGCCTTCCTGAACTGGATTGCCGCTTAAGTGCTTTGTTTTATGGATATTCGTTGTTGCCATGGTCACCACCTTTATTTAGTTGTTTGAGTCGTTATTGACTTGATGTACTCAGATTAACCAGGCAGAGGTATAGAGCTGGCTTAGGAATAACAAAGCACTGATTAAATAAACTGAGGTCGCGCCAAGCGACCTATTGACAGGAAAATCACTTGGGATAAGGGGCCAATCAAGCCCCTATCGCGGGGCTTATGGCTCACTAGATTTACCCTATCGCTAATGGATGAACTCAACATCCAATAAATTGGAATGCTTTTCAAGATAAGCTACATCATCAGAGTTCAACTCGGCGGCATCCTTCATGGTTGAGTAGATAGTACCTAGATAAAGGCCTCCATCGTCATGCTTTACTACCCAACACCAGCGACCACATTCACCGTTTCTTTTTAGTCTTGCTTGCGCTTTCATAGTCATACTTTCCTTAGAGTAGGCCTCTTTGAGATCAATTATTTAGCATCCAACTCAGCAATGACTTTCTTAGCCAACTGCTTTATCTGTTCTTGAGTTAACGACTGATCACCTGTAAAGAACGGTTCCTCAATGACTGATAAGAAACAAGGAACAAATTCCCAATCAAAACAATGATGCAAATCCTCTTTAACACATAAATAGGCGTCCTCTACGATTGGAGCAATCTTATTTAGAATTAGCTCGCGAAATTCAGATGTACCATGTTTTTCGCGGTTCGCACGGTAAAGCCCTTTTTGTTCGAAGCTCTCTTCTAGGAAGGCTTCCCAAACAGTCATAGCAGCCAAGGCAATGTTTTCAGTGAGAGTAAAAGAAGTCATATTTAATTCCTTTGTTGTCATATTTGAAGGCCCTTTACGATACGATCTAAGCACTTCGTTGATTTATTAGGTTATGACTAAAGATTAAGAGACAGAGAAAGTGCTTCTGGAATGCTTACACAAGACTCACTTTAAAAGAACAAGGGTCGCGCCAAGCGACCTTTGCAAAGGACAATTAATAAAGAAAAGCCCCGGAGGGCTTAAAGGAGAAAACCCGAAGGTTTAATGCTTGAAATAGTGAATATCATCTCTGGTAAACACCTCAACCTCTACGCAGCCACTTAGCCGAGCCAACCAAGAACATTGTAAAAGTTGATCCACTCTATTTTTATCTACTCCTTTTGGAAATAGCTGTTTACTTCTATTTCCGTATAAAGTGATAACCACTCGTGGCCAACGACACCAAGGAATATCGCTCTCGCAGTGATCAAAAGACACCAACATATCCCGGCCAATTTCAAAACTTTGATAACACCCATAAGGGGATTCTGACATTCTATCAAACACCACATCTAACTCTTTTTTGAGTTTGTTCATATTTTCAAACTTCTGACTTCTAGTGCCAAACATCATCGCATCCTTCAATAAGTTATTGTTGCCGTGATCGACAAGATGTACTCAGATTAACCAGGCTGAGAGATAGAACAGGCTTAGTTATGAAAACCCTTGCTTAAAAAAATAGAAGACGCGCTAAGCGTCTTACGATGAAAGCAATGACATACTCTACTTGCTAGTTAATGGCGCCCCAGGAAGAACGCCAGTGTCATTTAAGCGCGAATTAAGCAGGATAGCCTCTTAGTAATCGAGAAATGCTGTTATTGATAAACGACATAAATTGGTCAACCAATACGTCATCAATCATGTTGTATTTTGGAATGTCACTCTTCTGAGAGTACTGTGCCAAATGGCCATCTTTATTTCTGGTGCGACCACTATCGCAGTCGTAACTTAGATTTTTGGTGTAGTGATGACTAATTGCTTCCTGTATTTCTACTTTGTGAGCGCTATACGCTGGATTGACATTTGCTTCAATTTTTTCCAACGAAAATTCACGTATTGAAACTCGCTTTAAACTCATAAAATCACCTTTTCCCTTACTGATGTCATTCTCTGAAGATAGATCCAGAATAACCAACCAAGAAAGCAAGGCATTCAATGATATTCAGACCCGAGATTAAAAAAATGATTGCCGCACCAAGCGGCATGCAGAGTCCCAGTCACACGCCTTAACTCATCGCCCTTCCAGGTGTGGTGAAAGGACAATACAGATGGATTAAGCGTTATTAATATGAAGGCGGACTTCTTTCATAAGATCGAAAGCCAATTTAGTATCTTTATGCACGACATCTTCGTTATGAATTGATACACAAGCATCACGATGCAGCCCGGTCAAGGTTTCCTTGAGATCAAGCACCTTCTCACGCGCTTTTTGGTTGCGTAACAAGCCTTGTTTTTCGATCAAATTTCTTAAGGTTTGCTGCTCAAGGATTTCATCTAGATGGCCGATCCCAACCATCTGATACATTTCAAGCGCCTCGGCAATAACATGCGCTTGTTCTTTAGTTAGATTGAGTGTGATATTGGTCATGTCAAAGCCCTTCCTTATGGTTTTAAAATGGGTAATCGAGTACACCAAGCTCGTGTTCGAGCTGAAGCTTCCTGGATGGACCAAGAGATATTAAGGTGCTCTGCCGATGCCAACTGCCAATCAAGGCCAGGTGCGCTATCTGATACTCGCAATTCACCATGCGCGTCAGCAGTAGACGGCTTGTAATAAAGATAAAAGCGCTTAGATACGTCTTTAACTTGCTCTTCGAACCATGCTGTGATTTGAGGTTTTAGCCAGCTAGAGATCAAAGCGGTATAGTTTTCAAATTTGGCCATTTCAACGTCCTGCCTTGTTGTGTTGTCTATATATTCAAGATACACAGACCAACAATTAGAGGCGCATTTAAAGGAGGTAACCTAGTGCTAAAAAAATAAGGTCGCGCAAAGCGACCTTTGCAATAGACAACAGATAGAGGGAGGAAAGCCCCAAAGGGCTTAAAGGATAAAGGTATTTATGTATTCAGCTGCAGACGCCTCCTCAAAGTCATACATACAGTCGTTAGGCGCTGATGCTTGAGTTTTGGTCACTAGAATGGCTGAACCTTCAACTTCATCCAGCTCAAGCCCACAAGCTGCACAGACGTGAGCATACATTGCCTCTTCCGTCTCATGGATCGTGCAATCCTTAAGATCAGCAACATTAATATCTTGCTCATCCACCTTAAAGAAGTAGTTGTATGTATTAGTGATGTACAGCATGTTTTTATCCCTCATTAATTTCCATTTATTAAGCCTGAATCTCTGACGGCTTGCTCTTTTTAGGTTCTTCCGAAATAGCGATTTCTCTACCAGCCACAAACATGAAGATTGATACAATATAACCGCACACATCGACAACTCTCTCTGGGTGTATACCAAAAGCCATCAGCGCGATTGAAGCTAATACAGTCTTTCCTAAGATACTAATGACTATAAAACCGCAGGTTGTCTTCCACAACGAGTAATTCGTGCGTTTCAGTAATGGCATTACGGGTGCTTTAAGAAGCTGATAAGCCGCCGTAAAAACCACATAAACCAAAAAACTAGAATAGATATAAACCAGCTTCAAAACTTCGAATACCCTAATCATGTCAAACTCCCTCTGAACTTGTTTTACTTGGTTCAGATTAACCAGGTGCAGATATGAATTAGATCGCCTTG
>Ga0255772_10005394_pt1 | contig 11842 bp, 6 predicted proteins | sample 071ome_34_FD_179970 | JGI IMG/M metagenome (GOLD analysis project Ga0255772, IMG submission 179970) | Coastal salt marsh microbial communities from the Groves Creek Marsh, Skidaway Island, Georgia - 071411BT metaG (version 2) | ecosystem: Environmental > Aquatic > Marine > Intertidal zone > Salt... | reverse complement strand
CAAAGCAGCAAAGCACACCCCAAGAGAGAGAGAGAGAGAGACAAACGCGACTTTACTTTTCCCGCGTAAAAAAAAAAAATTGTGAGTCGTACACGCCATATGGAATAATAAAACTACCGACTCTGCGTTTTTTGAAAGAGCGGCTCGCGACGACGACGACGACAACAGGGAAGAGGAAGAGGAGGAGATGAACGAAAAAGAAAAAGAAGAAGACGTTCGACGAAGGCTCGGGTCCGTGCGGTTAGCGAACGCTCGTTCTGCCGCTGCTACTACTACCACGAGCGCTTCTGTTTTGAGAAAAGAAATCACCTTCAAATTCAGAGTGAAATTTTACACCAAATGGGGAGAGAACGTGGTCGTGTGCGGGAAATCGCACGCGTTGGGAGGGTACGACGCCACGAAAGGGGCGTGGATGAGCTGCGAACACGTTTTGAAGAGGAAGAGGAGAAGGAAAAAGAAAGACAGAGGTGATGGCAGCGCGTTTAAGAAGAAGGATGAATACGAAAACGATTATCACGCAAAAAATAACGGAGAGGAACGCGAAGACGAGAACGAGGACGAGGACGACGACGAAGATGAAGAATACGAAGGAGACGAGCTGATATGGACGGCAACGAAAACGATGCGTTGGGATGAACCGTTGGAATACAGGTACGCGGTGGTGGATTCGCACGGGTCGGTGATTTTATGGGACGCGCCTATTCGAATAGCGAAACTAGAACGGCAGACTTCGCAATCTCTAGAGCTCATCGGAGGAGGAGGAGGAGGAGGAGCTGGGAACGGCGAGAACGTGGTGGAGTTTATGGATACGTTCGAGAGAAAAAATCACGCGGAGACGCTATTTTCGAGGAGAAGATTTGCCGAGGTGGTTTTGGATAAAGCGTTAGGCGGAGGACAAGAAGGAGCGTTGAGTGCGATAAACGTCGTGAAGCCTCAACCGTGCGAATTTTTGCGAGGCGGCATTTTGTCTGGGAGTAAGAATGACGCGAGCAATGACACGAATTTACGCATTGTTGTTTTACGCTTCCAAGTGAAAGCGATGCGAATGCCGAGTAAACGGCCGGGAAGTAACGTTTCCGTGAGAGTGACGGGAAGTTGTCAATCGCTCGGAAAGTGGGATCGCTCACGAGTGATGCGCATGGGAAACGACGAGTGCTTCGAGGCATCGTCTTCTGTGTCAAGCGATGCGTCAGAAGACACGAATAACGACACAAACATTAGCACCACTATTAACAATAATAATAACAACAACGGGTATTGTTGGCACTTGGAAGTCGCTTGCGCTTCGAGCGAGCTTCCGGTGAGATACAAGTACGAAATTTGGGACGACGATATCAACCAAGTCATCGAAAGCGAAGAATACAAGCGAACTATTGGTATCGATTGGGACCTGGAAAAACGAAAGTTTGATGAAGAGCAACAGAAAATGAACAACAGCAGCTACAATAATAGAGATGGAAATGAAGTTGAAGACACATCGACAGAAATAAACGACGGCGAGGAGGATGCGGAGAAGACTCGAGGGACGCCGCGCAAAAAGAAGATGTCTGCATCTTCTTCGTACGAGCCACCGAAATGCATCGTCGCGTCCGACGGACACTTTGCGCACGCGAGACCATTTCGCTGCGCGGGCGTTGCGGTGCCAGTTTTCTCTTTACGATCCGCGAAATCCCTCGGTTGCGGTGAGTTTTTAGATCTTAAATTGATGGCAGATTTCTGTCGCGAATCTGGATTCCGGATTTTACAATTGCTCCCAGTCAACGACACGAGAGTGCACGGAATGTGGTGGGATTCGTATCCTTATAGCTCATTATCTGTTCATGCGTTACACCCAATGTATTTGCGCGTGACTGAACTCGATCAAGAGGAGTTAAACTTTCCTGGAAGCGAAGAGATGACGAAGTTTATCGAGGCAAAACGTCGTGAACTTCAAGAGCTGAAAGATGTCGACTACGAAGAGACGCTTCGAGTGAAAATGCTCGTCGCTCGAAAGTTACACAAGCGCTTTCTTGCATTGATGCCACTTGAAAGCGGTAGTTATACGAACGGGCTGAGTAGTTCGAGTAAGATCAACGCGCCTGTGAGTAGTAACAGTAAAAAAGCCTTAATAGAGTCGTTCGAGAGGTTCGTGAGCAAAAACCAGGAGTGGTTGAAACCGTATGCGGTATTTTGTGCGTTGGCTGAAATTTTTCAAACTACCGAGCATTGGTTATGGGGTCACCTCGCGAAGTGTGACGATAAATTGATCGAAAAGCTAACCGATCCGGAATCATCTCCTATTTATTCTGAAGGTGTTCACTTCGTGTACTATTTGCAGTGGCGTTTGCACACGCAGTTGAAAGAAGCCTCAACGTATTTGAAACAGTTTGGCATCGCACTTAAAGGCGATTTACCAATTGGTGTCGATAAACGTTCCGTCGACGTATGGAAAAAACCAGAATTGTTTCGCTTCTATACGAATACGGGTGCACCCCCCGATGCGTTCGATAAGAACGGGCAAAATTGGAAGTTTCCTACCTACGATTGGGAACAGATGAAACGGGATGGAAATTACAGTTGGTGGCGCTCGAGATTACACTCGATGGAGAAATACTTTTCCCTCGTTCGCGTGGATCATATCCTTGGATTCTTTCGCATATGGGAACTACCAGCGCACTGCGAATCAGGTATTATGGGACGCTTTCGTCCATCTGTCCCGATATCAAGGCAAGAGCTCGAAGCGGTTGGACTTTGGGACATCGATCGATTGACGATTCCTAGAGCAGACGCGTCTGACTTGGAGTTCTTTTTCGGCACGAGAGCAGCGGAGGTTGCCGCTCGATTTTTTGATGAAAACGAGCTCTTTTCGAACACTGGCGATTCAAACGCTAATCGAGGGGGTGGAGGAGATCCTTCCTTTACCAAACGATTGCAAAATAAGTATTGGACGTTCAAACCTGAGTTTTCCACAGAGGTCCAAATTTTAAAGTGCGAGCAGTTGAAAATTCGAGAAGGGTCCCCGGATTGGCTCGTCGCCGAAACGAACGAAATTAAGAATGGTTTACTCGAACTCACCAGGAATGTCTGTCTCCTGAGATCGGCCTACGATCCAAACGCTACCGAGGGTGCTCATATCGGTGCGATGCTTGATAAAGATGCGTTTTATCCAAGGTTTGATATGGAACGAACTCGACTGTTTCAAAAGCTCGAGAGCTGGCAACGTAGCACACTTTCTCGAATCAGTCACGAGCATTACACGACGCGGCAACGTTTCTTATGGACCCAAAACGCGCACACGACGATACCTGCGATTACAAACTCAACAAATATGCTCGTATGTGGCGAAGATTTAGGATTGGTTCCTGACTTTGTTCCCGGAGAGATGCAAAATTTGGGCATTTTGGGTTTGCGCATTCAACGGATGCCAGCACCTGAGCAAGACGACGACAACAACAGCGAATTCGGTATCCCAAGTAGATACCCGTATGATACAGTGTGCTCTCCTTCCTGTCATGACACGACAACATTTCGAGCCTGGTTCGAAGAAGACGAAAATCGTCGCAGAAAGTACTACTCACAGGTTCTTGGTGAAGACATCTCGACGACGCCAAAACGATGCACGACGGAAACCATGCGTAAAGTCGTCAAACAGCACTTAGAGTCGCCCAGCGCGTTGGCGATATTCGCACTCGCAGATGTCTTAGCCATGGACAAAAAGTACATAAACGAACGCGACCCGAACGAGGAGACCATCAACGATCCCACCAATTCGCGTCATTACTGGAGATTTCGATTTCATACGACTTTGGAAGACATGAAGAAGAATGAGCAGTTAACAGGTGAGCTCAAGAAGATGGTCTTTGAGAGCGGCAGAAACGTACCGAAATGAAATAGATTACTACTAGATGAGTAGACTTGTATATATATACCTGTACTTATGCGTGCTAATTTCTATGCCTTTTTGCTGCAACTAAAACTAAAATTTGACGCGCTAACTCTATTTTCCTTACGAACTCTTTCTTACATAATTCTCGTCAAACAACGCTTTTACATATTCATCCTGGTGCCAACGTCCAATCTCACAGTGCGGCACGTTCTTCCACGATTTCGTAAACACGACGTTCCCTCTAGCTCTTTGTCGTTGCGCAAATTCTTCGACTTCATTCACTGGAACTAACTTATCGCTCTCGGAGAAGAGCATCTTCAATGGAACATTTGTATCCAACGCCGTTTCCCAGGCCGCGTACGCGTTGTTTATTTTTCTTTGCAAGTTCTCATCTGATAACAACGTGTTTGCCAAAGCATCCAACGCAGATTTCATCAAACCACCCATGCTGCTTTCTCCTTCTTTTAGATTATTATTGTTATCGTATATGTCTTCGACTCGGCTTCCTAGCAATACCGAAGCAAACGCTCTCGATATGACATCCGCGTTCAGTCTGGCTGGGGCGCAATCTAGAGTCACCGATTTAATCTTCTTCTTAAATTTCTTCGCCAACTCTCTGTTCACCGGCAAATCGTCCGCTCTTTTCTCATCGCTGGCGTGGTGAAACAAGTTCCCGGCGAACAAAAAGCCGCCGTTGGAAAACGAGTGAACGTGTACTCCCTCGATATCGTCGTCGAAAAATTTTAAGAAATCGTTTGCAATTTGTGTGGTCAGTTTCGGAGAAAGAGAAGCTAACGCGGGTGGTGCAACCACGATGACCTTCTCCTGTTTATCTTTATACATTTGCGCGTACTTCGCCACGTGCTTTTTATCGCTTCCAAACCACGCGAATATGACAACCACGTCTTTACTCTTCGCTTCGCGAACGTGATTTTGATGATTCTTTTGTTGAAACGTGAACACCTCGATGGCGTTCGTTTTCCTCTCTCTCGAAAAAAGCGACGAGGAGGAATACGCGCTGCTCGAAGCAAAAACGCCGCCACTGTCCGCTCTGACCGGCGGCGTCGCCTTGTACTTTTTCAGCAGCGCTAAAGAGACTAAGCGACTCGATAACGCTTGCATCTTTTTTTTTTGTTTTGAAGAATTCGACAGTTCGTGGCTGAGATTTGTCCTCAAATTTGGTTGATTTATTTTTGCGGGTGGTCATTAGAAAATTATTTATTATCAAAACTGCGGCTCTACGCTGTTCCATGAGAAAGTCTCGCATCAACTCCAAATATCTCGAACGTATCTGCCTTCTCTGGTCATCTCCCTGAGCAACGCCTCGGCGTCTGCCTCCTTTTCGTATTCTCCTCCTCCGCCGGTGATGATGGAGAGTAAGGTTCTGTGGACGTCTTTGGCCATGTGCGCGCCGTCGCCGCAGACAAAGACATACGCTTTTTCACTTAGAATCAAGTCGCGCATCTTTTCCTCGCGCTCGGCGAGTTTGTGTTGGACGTAGACTTTCTTTCCACGCGGGTCTTCGCGACTGAATGCGGGGACTAGGTGAGTGAGCGTTTCGTTTTCAAGGAAGGCGTTGAAGTCGGCTTCGTACAAGTAATCTTCGTCTTTGCGTCGGCAGCCAAAGAAGAGCCAGGATTCCGCAAATCGTAAGGAAGGGTCCGCGCGCGCTAAAGCCTCTCGCTTTTGCAAGAAACCTCGGAATGGCGCGACGCCAGTGCCTGGCCCAATCATAATGATCGGTTTTGAAATATCTTCTGGTAATCCAAACGTTTTCGTGGGAACTTTGTAGATGGGTATTTTGACTTCGTCATCGTCCACAGGAAGTCGGTCGAGCCAATTTGTGGCGACGCCGAATCGCGTTTCTTTGCTCTCCGGGGCTTCGTACTTCACCACAGAGAAAGCCACGGATGGATTCTTTTGCGAGTCTTTGCAGCTCGTAATGGAGTACATTCGAGGCAACAAGGGCGACGAGATATCGAGTAATCGTTCGAAGGAAATCGAGCAGCTCGGATACATTCGTAAGAGCGTCAGAAGAGTTGGTCGTTCCTCGCTGATTTCCGCCTGAAAGCGTTCTTTTCCGTCGCGAGAAGAAAGGAACAGGAGACGATCTTTCTCCGCGTTGTCCGTGCAGCACTCGGCAAGCGCGCGGAGAAATGATTTTCTCGGAATCGAGGTGATGTCGATAAACTTTTCTAGAGCATCACGAACAGTACAGGGGGTAATCACGTGCGGAAGAGGCTTCGTTGCCGTCGCGACGTCACTCCCTGGAGGTGCCATTCCTTCTATCCATTCTAAATTGAAAGTTTTCGCATCATCTACTACTCCTAAACGAGCCATTAACTCGGACACTAATGCGCTATCGTTTTTCGGTAACACCGCGAGCGAATCTCCCGGCTCGTAATTTTCAACCGAGTCGTTCTTGTTCTCGCAATCAAATTCGAGATGTACGACTCTTCGGTCGGATGACGTGCTCGTGAGAATCTTCTTCGCGGCAATTTTCGCGTAAAATGGAGTTTCTCTCGTCGCGAGCGCGTCTTTCGCGAGCTCCACAGAAGATGTTGATTTTTCTACCGGTTCATTCTTTGAAAACGACATTTTCACGCGCGCCGGTTGCAACGCAGGAATACCTTTGTATGAAGACGGCACAACCGCTTCTTCGGCCGTTGTTCTCGTCTTCGTCGTCGCGCTTTTGCTATCGGTGTCTGTGGAAGTACTGGCGAGAAAATCTTTTGGATTCTCTCTGGCTGCTTTCGCTCGAGCGATGGCTTTATCTAAATCTTCCCATAGCGTATCTACCCATGCGTCGACTTGTTCGTATAAACCGAGCGTATCGTCCGCTTCTAATCTTTTCTTAAACGCCGTCGCACCGCCTTTTTCCATAGTCGTCGAGAACATCCTCGGAATCGCCATAAAAGCGGAATAATTTTGATCGCCGAGACCTAGGACAGCGTATTGCGTACCGGCAAGAACGGGATTGCTCGCTGTCGTCTTCTTCACCCTTCGCTTTAATCTCGTGAGGAACATGTCGCAATTATCCGGCGCATCCCCATCGCCTGTACTCGAAACGCAAAACAAAACAACCGTTCCTGGTTTCAAAGATGTTTCCGCGTCGAGTTCGTTGCACGAGAAGCATTCGACGTGCGTCGTCAATTTATCCTTCTTGTACTTTTCCGTCGCTTCTGCGGCTAAATTTTTACAGATTTCAGCCGCGTTCCCAGTTTGAGAACCGTACGCGAAAACAACCTCGATAGGCTTGTCTCTCTCCGCTCGTTCTTTCTCTTCCTTGACAGCTTTGAACGCGCTCGGTAACAAATTCTCTTCCAACCACGGTAGCACGCCTTCCTCTAAGCCAACCGCGTCGTTTGCCAGTCCTTTTTCGCACAATCTGCGCGCGCCTAATGCAGCTAACGCATTATCTAACGTCTGCGCGGCTTGATTGCAATCCTTAGCCGTAGTCGTTTGACGATCTAAAAGTAAATTCGTATCGCCCAAACCCATCACGGCGTACTGAAACGAGTTTTCATCGAACGGTAGAACTGTTTTATCTGCCCCCTCTGCCTCAGCCGACAACTTCTTCCTCAACTTGTTGAAATACCGAATGCAACTTCCAGCCTCTTCCGCTGGTTGTGCGTTCTCTACCGTTTCGACGACAAAGATTGCTCGTCTTTTCCTACTGTTGTTCTCATTCTCGCTGCTACCGTATAGTTCGAGCGTCTTTTTAAAATCTTCCATCGACGCCGTCATCACGCACACATCGCTCGCTTTCATACCCCGCTTCTTCAAAAACTCCTCCTCCATCGCCTCTTTGATGTCTCTGGCGACTTGCTGCGCGGCTTCGCCACCGTGCAAGACGTAAAAAGTCTGTTCGCTCTTGCATGCAGGTTCGCTACTGTTGCTCTTCTTATCCGTTTCTTTACTCGTCGTCGTCGTCGTCGTCGTCGTCGTTCCATTCGCTCCTCCCGCGGACGACGGCGAAATCTTCGCGCGTTTCTCTCCCATGGTATTCGCCGCCGACCGTCGCATGTTGGCCATCAACGCCGCCGAACCTGTAAGCGCTACTTTTGTTGTTGGCATCGCATCAGTTTCTCCGTTGTTATCGCGATGACCACCACTAGTGCTGCTATTACTATTAGCGCTTCTTCTCTGTCGAAGCTCGTTGGTGGCGGTAGCGTCGTCGACGGTTTTTTTATCCAAAGTTGGCGTCGTCGTCTCGTCTTTTTGACCACTAATCTCCTTCTTCGTCTCCGTTTTTATCGTCGTCGTCGTCGTCGTCTTCTTCTTCATCTTCTTCTTCTTATACAAACCAAACAAAACTCCCGCGATGGATATCGGCGCGATCACAAACGGCAACACGGCGAGAAAGCACAGGATCAGAATCGCGCACGCGATCGCAGAAAAAAACGGAGCGGAAGAAAACATTCCCCTCGTCTGTGTCGTCGTCATCCGTTCGCTGCGAAAGAAAATCAATCGCAGAGAGAGAGAGAGAGAGAATCGATGAAATAAAAAAAGGGGGGACGCGTTCGCGTTTGGATGACGATGATGACAGAGAGAGAGAGAAGAAAAACCTTTTTCTATTCTCTCTTTATTTATATACGCGCGTGTGTGTAATCCCCTAACACCTCGCGCGTTCAACGACACCAACGAACGAACGAGAGAGAGTCTAATGTTGTGAGGTTCTCTAGGTGATTTTTTTCTCATCGGGAGAGAATGGAAATTTTTTAGGGTTTAGGGTTTAAAAAATTTACCTAAAAAAGAAAACCACAAGAGGGAACGACGACACACACCGAGACGAGAGAGAGAGAGAGAGAGAAGAACAATAATAATAACAACAACGATAATAACAACAACAAAATGACGTCGTTCAACGTGTTCGTTCGCTTGGTGAACTCCACGCGGACGAGGTGTTACCAACTCTCTGACGATGCTTCTTCTCGTAACGATTACGATGATTATAAAAAAGGAGAGGGGCAAAACGTTCTTCTGAATCGATTGAAAGCGCTCGTGGAAACGAGAGAGGGGATTCCGAGAGACGCGCAGGTTTTTTTGAGCGTAGAGACGACGTTCTTCTTCGCGAAGAGCGAAGGCGAGAAGAGAGACGCCGCTTCTTCCGCGTCTGGTTCTTCTTCTTCGTCTTCGTTTTCTTCGTTTTCTTCGCTCGACGAGGAGAACTTTCTCAGTCGAAGGAAAAGAATCGAGCCGAACGGGACGTACCAGTTATTTCTCAAGAAAGGGCTCCAAGGAGGCAAAGGCGGTTTCGGGACGTTGCTTCGCTCGACCGGGAAGAAAAAAGGGAGGAACAGCGGCGCGAATAACAACGAGTTGTGTCGAGATTTGAGAGGGCAGAGGTATCACGTGACGGAAAACGCGAAGAAGATGGAGCAATGGGAGAAGGAGGAAAGTTTGCGAGAGGAAGAGGCGTTGGCGCTGAGGTACATCGAGGAGCAAACGGGGGAGAAGGCGAGAAAAAGAGCGAAAATGGAAGAAGAAGAGGAACGGTTTAGGAAGGATTCGGAAGAAGTGAAAGAAAGGATGGAAAGGGCGATTAAAATGGCCACAAATGCGACAAAGATTAGTACTACTTTGGCGTCCTCATCGGTCGAAAAGAGAAGTAAGCGGGACGAAGAGGACGACGACGACAACGAGGAGGAGGAGGAGGAGGACGACGACGAGGATGATTTTCGAAAGAAAAAGAAGAAGACGTCGACCACGAAGAATGACCGAGGAGAAAAAGAGAAAGAAGAAGAACGCAAAGAAGAAGAGAAACCAAAAGAAGTCGAAGAAAAAGAGCAGAGAAAAGAAGAGAAAGTGGCTGCGAGCGAGAAAAAACTCTCATCGGCGGCGACGAGCTCGTCGCCGCCGAAACAGGAAAACTTTGAACCAATCGATTTGAGCGTTATAAACACGGCGCAAGAACTAGAGCGGTTCGGTTTAGATCATTTAAAAATAGAGCTGACGCGTCAAAAGCTGAAATGCGGTGGTTCTTTAGAAGAACGCGCGAACCGATTGTTTCTTCTCAAGACAAACTCGCTCGAGGAGATTGATAAAAAGCACAAGGCGAAGAAATGAGAAAGAATGAATAGTGTACCGCTTTTGATTTCATTTATACATGTATTATATATAGATAGGTTCCTAAGACTAAACCCAGATGTTCTCGGACGCTTTTTCGAACTCCTCGTCGGTCACTAGCGTAGCTTTGATAACGTTTTCCTCACCAAACTCGCGTCCATTCATTTTTGAAACGCCTTTCTCTGCGTCGGCTTCGGTGTCAAATTTTACGTAACACCTCGCCCCCCCTTTGCGCAGCTCTGGATTATTGAACACGTCTTGCGTCGGCGTCGGAACAGCGAGAGCCATGACCATTCCGATTGTTTTTTCGCACTCTTCTAAACACGTTTGCAGAAGTTGTTCTAATATTGCCTCGGCGCCATCTTTATCTTTCTTTTCCGCGGCTTCGACTTCATCCAAGGAAAGCAAATTCTCTAATCTCATATTTACCGATTTTATCGCGCTATCATTCTTCTTCTTCTTCTTGTTCTTTTCTTCTGTCGTCGTCGTTGCCGTTCCGTTACTTCCGCCGCTCGTTTTCATCTTCGCCGCAATTTTTGCCGCCGCCGCTGCTGCCGCCGCTGCTTTCGCTTTTGCCAACTCCTTCTCCTTTGCTTTTGCTTCGTCGTCGTCCAAACTTCCGCCAAATTCGATCATGTTATCCACCACCTCTTGCGGACAATCGTCTCCAATTCTTGGGTCTTCAATGTATCCTTTTGGTCTCCCGACGTTCATCGGTCTGCCACACACGTCTACTTTATCAAATCTCAAAGCGATCTGCGCCATCTCGAAGCATCTCAACTCGACAAACCCAAACGAGCCTTGCGAATCCATGATGACATTCACCACCGGATTCCCCGCTATTTCGCGTTCGCACAGTTTCGGCGCCACTTTCTTCAAAAGAGCGTTGAAAACGTCCGCTAAAATGTTCGGCGTCACCACGCCTTGAATTAAATTCCCCACGTACACTTCTCTTCGCTTTCTTAAAATCTCGTTTTGTTTTTGCGTTTCCTCGTACCCGTTCGATTGCAACCACTGCTGCGCCATGTTCAATCTATTTTGCGCGTTCCTTTCGATGTCTCTCCCGTGTTGTCGTCCTCGCCCTTCGTTACCGTGCGACATCGGCGGCGGTATCGGTGGTCGATCGAAACTTCGTCTGCTCTTCTTCTTGCTGTTCGGCAGTTCCGCTTCGTGAAACTTTTCCATCTCCTCTGGAACGCCAAACTTTGGTCTCGCGTTGTTGTTGTCATCCTCGTCGTCGTTTTCTCGTCTCCTCGCCCGTCCTCTGTCAAAGTCCCGATAATCTCGATCGTCTCGATCCCTCTCTCGCCCTCCGTAATAGCGCTGCTCTCTCTCGTCGCGACGATAGTACCGATCGTCGCCGTCGCCGTCGTACTCGTCGCGGTAACGACGCCGACGACCGTAGGACGAAGAAGAAGGAGGCGGCGACGCCGATCTTCTGTTCCGGTAGTGGTAGTCCTCCTCTTCTTCCTCCTCTCGACGATTTCGATGATGATGGCGACGAGAATGGTGGTGTTGCTGATAACTTCGATCATCTCGTTCCAACCTGCGGCGAATTCGTGCCTCCTCCACCTCCTCCTCGTCGCCGCTAAACTCGCCGTTGTTGAACAAATCGGACGACTGATTTGTCTTCGTCGTCATTTTAAGACAGACACACTTACACAAAAACTACAACAACGTATACGCGCGCCGCGATGATTTATTATATCGATTCTTCGCGCGAGTTGCGTGCGAGCGAGTAAAATTCTTCTTCCTCTTCTTCTTCGTCGTCGTCGCGAGGTTCTTTTTTGTCCGAGGGGGCCTCGCGCGCGCGCTCGCGTGCGTGCGGTGTTTCTGAAGCTTTTTTCATCACTTTTTCCAAAAAGTTCTTTCAAAATTCAGAGCAAATCCTTAAAAAAAAAGGTCGGA
>Ga0255772_10005388_pt1 | contig 11848 bp, 18 predicted proteins | sample 071ome_34_FD_179970 | JGI IMG/M metagenome (GOLD analysis project Ga0255772, IMG submission 179970) | Coastal salt marsh microbial communities from the Groves Creek Marsh, Skidaway Island, Georgia - 071411BT metaG (version 2) | ecosystem: Environmental > Aquatic > Marine > Intertidal zone >... | reverse complement strand
CCCTTTTCGCCCGGACCACTTTGGTCTTTTGATTTGAGTCTGCGCTCTTGTCTTTCTGTAGCGTCTTTGAGTCTTCTTAGTAATCTTCTAATCTGAGCAAAGTGAAGATAGTCCATCTTTTTCTTGACTTCTTCTACATCTTCTTTGACTGACTTAGCGAAAGACTTACCTCTTTCCATAGGAGTTCTCGGCTCAGTAAGTGGTAATCCACCCGAAGGTGCTGACTTAGGAGTCTTTGGACTATAACTTCTCTCTGCTCCTACTCCATGACCAGCAGGTGTCTGAGGGATATTACCCATCAACTTTCTGCGAGCCTGTGTCGCCATTTGATGACCGTACTTTTCAGGGAACATACGAAGAGGTTGTTTTGTTTCTACACCTAAGTGAGTACGGTGTACGCTCAAAGGTGCTTGGTCAATACCTCGCTTTTTTTGAGGTTGAAGGAAACGAGATTGTAATTTGGCTCTTCTTGATGTACCTGTTGTAATATCTGAGCCACCGGGTTGAGTTTCAAACTGGGGTTGACTCCAAGACTTATCTTTACCACCCTTAACTTTGTCAAGTCGAGCCTTCATCAAACTCGACCAAGCATCTTCCATCGGCTCACCTGTAGCAAGCATACCGCCCGGTGCTGGCATTGTACCTATTGCGTTTCCAATACTGAGGTTGCCAGTATCAGGCATACCTGTCATAGCACTAAGGTCTGCTCCCATAGGATTAGCAACGCTCGGCATCATTTCTTCTTCCTCTTCCTCTATCGGAGGCATCATTGGAGGCATCATCGGAGACTCAGGTTCAGGAATTGAAATTTGAAGATGAGGTAAATCGTCTACCATAGTTGTATTTTCTTGCTCTGCCTGTTTCTTGTCACGAGCAATTTCCATCTGCTCAGGGTCACCGTATCCATGTCGGTAATCCTCTTCTTTGGACCAACCAAGATTAGACTCACTTCTTGGACTGTACATCCGTGTATCAGAGCCAGTTGGAGTCCTTACCATTCATATCACCTCACAGTATCTCAATCAAATCTTCGTCTATTTCACCATCGCTTTGTGCAAGCAAACTGGCCTTGACTCTTTTCCAAGTGTCAGGACTCTCTTTACCCAGTTCCACTTTGAGCACATTGATAGTATTGTTGGCGATATTGGTGGTAGGCTCTGCCCATTTCTCCTGATATGCAGTCAAGTCTTTGAGGGTTTCACGCACTTCTTTGTGCAACCTTACCATATCTGAAATCACACCATCATCGTGTATGTTAGTTTCTTCCATAAACTGTGCAAGTTTACCATTCAAGCCCTGCACATTGTTTCTGAGTATGTCGATTTCTTCACCGACCTTGACTGCAACTATAGCAGTAGAACTCTTTTTGACAAGGGGCTGGAAGTGATGTTTCATATGTCTGAATACTAACTCTTCACTACAATCTAACTCTGTAGCAATATCGTCAGTAGTACGCTCTCCCTCAAAATAAGCCACTTCTAAATGCCTTCTGTCATCACTTGTACAGACGATGCAAGTATGGTTAGCACCCGCATGATAATCACCGACATGGTTCTTCATATGACGCTCCGTAGTATTGGCTCTCCAACCCATATCTTTGTCCATTACTTGAGGATTAGCAATACCATCTATGATATTCTGCTCAAGTGCGTCTCTATCACCATGTTGGCAAAAGGGACAAGAACGCTTTGTCTGACGACCTTCCGCCATATCATACCCCAAGCATTGTTCACGAATAACCCTTTTGAATGATTAGTGACTGGAAATCACTATGAAACTACCGAGAATACAGCCCAAAATCATGGGCGTACCAGTTTCTATAGAAACTGCAAAAGACATTACTAAGGCTGGTAGAGATATATTTCTCAGAAGATTCGTACCTGATGACATAAAGCAAATCAGAATGGATATTTGCAAAGTGTGCCCAAGTTGGGAACATACCAGTAACAGATGTATGGAATGTGGCTGTCAAATGAGAGTCAAAGTGTCGCTCTCATCAAGCGAGTGCCCCCTCAAAAAATGGGGCATACACCTAAATTTCGGAGATTCGGGAGTAGATACTACCGAGCATGAAGAAAGCACCGAATAGACCTGCTACAAGATAGGCAACGGTATCGCTACCTACTCTGTCTCCAGCGGTAAGTAAAACTAAACCAAGCGTTACTATGATTGCAAGTAATTGTACCATTATCATGTCTATTATTACGCTCTTAACAGGTGAAAATATCTCCATCGCTGTGTTTGAAAATCCAATAAAAGGCTCGTTTGTTTTCATTATCTCATCCCCATCATTCTACCCATGAAACTTCCAGCAGCACTACCTGCTTTATTCATGAACCCATCATCCTGCAAAGCAGCACTCAGCGCACCACCCATCATTGATTGTTGTGCAAACGCTGAAATCTGTTGCTGTTGCATCTCTGCCTGTTGTATATTCTGCTGACTTGCCATTTGTAGTGAATTGAATTGACTGGTTACATTCTCTGCACTCATTGTTTGAAGGTTAGAAGGTAGAGAAGAGATGTCCATTTTCATCGTACCATCGTTTTCGTTTATCACAAATGTAGCGTTTTTGAGTATCTCAAGCACTGAAAAAGACACTAAATCATTCAGCATCTGTAGTAAAGTACCCATTTGAGAGCCAATTATGAACCTATCAATAGGTGCAAGTGTACGCATAAGAGCCAAGTGTATCTCCATTTCAGAAGGAGGAGCCATAGGCTGACCCATCATACCTTGTTGCATACCTGCTCCACCCATCATACCTGCCATAAACGGGTTTTGTCCGGCCTGTTGCATCATCCCACCTTGCGGTGCAAAGGGATTATTAGCAGTCTGAGCAGAATTAGCACCTAAATTAAGTGCGCCATTTTGTTGTGTGTTACTATTTCCAAACATATTTTTTCCTCATTGTGTAAATAGCCCTTGCTCTGTTTGGGGCAAGCCTGACTGATTGATAACATCATTGGTGTCACTATCAATATTACCAGCACTCGGTAGTGGGTGTTGCATTATACCCAAATTAGCAATTGCATCAGATAGAACAGGATTAGCAGACATCATTTCTTTTTGGAATAATCTCAAATCGAAGACAATCATAGTAACATCGTTGATGCCAGTTTCAGGATTCTTGTAATGTAATAGACTGATTCCCGGTTGAGACTTAGAATCTTTCTCTAATTCCATGAAAAAAGGCTCGTATTTCTTCAAAAATTCAGGTGTATTGTCCTTCTTTTTGATGATGGAAATGGGTACAGCGACTGTACTTACACCCTTTTTTACCATTTCTTTCATACCGACTTTGGTCTGATTATGCTCTTTATCAGCCTCGGACTCCCATTTACAGAGCAAATGATACAAATGAAGGTGCTCAGGACAATATGTACCTTTCATTTTGGCACCGTTTGTGATTCTTTCTCGTGCTACAAACGGCTCAGGAGTCTGAGTTACTGGATTTCTCCAATACATTTCCCATAAACTCTTACCTGTTTCTTCGTCACATATCTTTGCATACAGATTATCATACATAATCAACTCTTCACAGTTACAACCGTCAATTACGCAAAGATTACTTTGCCTGTTATACCTGTATTTCATGCCCCAAATCCAGCGTAAAGGATTAACAATACCCCTTTTAGTAGGTGTTAACAACTTCCTTGCTTGCTTTATGTCCTGTTTTCTTGCTTTTCTTGAATCAGGATGTCTGCTTGGATAGAAATTGACCTTTGGGACTTCTATATTCTTTTTCTGTGCTACTTCTCTCATACCTTGTTGAGCAGCCTGCATTTCTAATAACTGCTCGTGATTGGTATTACCCTGTTGTCCTAACGCAATTAAGTGCGCTTGACTCATGTTTGCCAAGTTAACATCATTTTGCGGTACTTGTCCATATCTCCAATTCATTATAATCACCTATACAAGTAAATCTAACATCGTATTTTCTACATTCCAACCGATTTTAGTAGCCATCATGCCTCTTTTAGTAGGTACTCCTGCTTTCTGCAACCTTATCAAATCTTCTCTAAAGGGGTCAAACATCTTATGTTCGCCCAGTCTTTGCTGTTGCCAAAGGATATTTGCTTGGTCATCCCACCACATGTCGGCTTTATTTGCTACAAGCATGATTACCTTTGGACAGTATTTCTTACCCTTTAGTCTCGCTTTTAATTTACGATAACGATATTGTCTATGGATAACAGAATCCACCAAATACTTAAATCCGCCAACGGCTTGTACCGCAGCATCTCCTCCTTTCATGCAATTGTGGTCAAACAAAAAGACCACTGCTTCGACATTTCTATTGACCATATCATCAATCCAAAGATTCCAAAACCTTTCTTCTCCACCTATATCAGAGGAATAAACTACTCTTGTGTCTCCCTTGTAAGTTAGTCTCTTTCTACTTGGTCTTGGTAGCATAAACCTGTTCATTCCCGGTATTTTGAAATGCTTAGTTCTGTCCTCTAAAGGTATTTCTTCCATTTCGCCCGGAGTAGTCATGTATCTGTCAAGGGTAGTCTTACCAACAGTAGTAGGTCCGTAAATACCTATTCTTCTTGGTACAAAGTAGTGCCATAGTTCACGAGCAAATACCATGCCCCCTACTAATGCAGAGCCTCCCATTACCGACATATATCCACCTCAATCAAAAATAGCGTTAGACCATTCCTGTAATTTATTTTTCAACCAATTACCCGTTGATTCCCAAAGATTCCAGTCTGTATAAAATTCAAAAGCACTTACTACAAAAGCAGTTAATGTAGAAAATATAACTACCTTTATCCAACCCATCGTCTTTTCATACGCTACATCTACAGTGTTAGCAATGTGCATACTGCGAAGAGTTTCCTCAACGGCATCATCTGATGGCGTTTTAAATATGCGCCCCAAAAGGCATCACTCCGTTTTCTTTTGATACCTTTTGTCAGGTGTACCGTCTTTCTTAAGAGGAATATCTTCGTCAAAATCCAAACCAAGACTTAGAGGCTCTTTGTTAGTAGGTTCTAAAGAAGGGGTGAAATCTACAGTACCAGTACCTGCACCATACATTCTTGCCTCAATCCAAGGAGGTGTTTTGCCGGGGTTCTGCTCCATCCACTTCAATTCCGCTTCCAATTGTTTCTCTTGCATCTTCATTTCCATATCTTGTCGCCTTCTTTCAAAGGTAAACTCCATAGAACGATAGCGATTTCTTCTTTCTCTTTCTTGGTTAGCCATTCTTGCTCTTTCATCCATGCCCTGTTGGAAGAACATTTTGAACAGATAATAGGCCAAACCTTGTACAGCAAACGCCGCCATAGCATAAGTCACTCCGTTCAATGTAGGGTCATCCAACTTTAACCAAAGACCTGCGTCAAATATACCTACAGCAATGCCAATTGATACCGCTTGTGTAAGAATTAGACCCATCAATCTTATTTCTGCTTGGTCGTGCTCACGATTAGATTCAATACCTTGTATAACAATCCCTCTCACCGTTGCCACCGCAACAGCCTACATAAAGTATTACCATGTGGATTTAAGTATAACAAAATAAAGTGGACCGGAAGTAGGCAAGAGGGTTAGCCTCTCCGGTCCAATTGAACCGAAGGGGTATCTTGTCTTGAACTTCACTCTTCTTTCTTGTCTTTTTCAGAGTCGAGTTTCTGACGCTTACCGTCTTTACTTGGACCCGGACCAGCCTTAGACCCAATTACGATAACCATACCGTGTGCTGGTTTCTTGTCAGCCTTCTTAGCCTCTCCGCAAATACACTTGCTTCGTGGTGCGTCTCCATCACAGTGAGGACACTTTTCAGCCTTCGCTACACAGCCCATCTTTGCCAAATGCTCTTGTCCGCACTTAGGACACTTTGCCTTTGACAAGTATTCGTCATTCATTCTTTCTGTCACTTCTTTCAATATTTGTTCTCCAATTTTCATGTTATCACCTTTCTTGTATCCACCAAACTCAGCCTGTGCTTCAAAAGCACCACCCTTAGAAGGGTCCCAAATCTGTTTTCTTTCAGTCAAATTACTAAATTGCGAAGATAAGTCGCCGACTCCATAACCTTGTCCAAATCCACTCGCAGCCCCTCCACCAGCACCAAATGCTCCTGCTCCACTTTGACCTGAGCCTACGCCGCCAGTGTAGTCTTCAAAGCCACTTGTAGAAGGCATACCAGCCTCATCATCGCTTGAAAAATTAGGTAAAGTCTTACCTGCAAGATAACCAAGTCCTGTTAATCCAGCGGCACCTAATCCTAAATTTCTCAAACCTCTTGTAGTTATTGCTCTGTCTAATCTACCCGCACCTCTTTGGACTCCTCTTGCCAATGCCTGTTTCGTTGCTCCGGGTGCTCCGGCCGCTCTCGCTGCACGAGTTGCTTGTGCCATGACATAAGGACTGGTTCTCGCAGAGGCTAACGCTGCATCATCAAGTGCAGCCAAACTCATAGGTCCCATACCTTGCCTTAATGCTTCTTCCTGTACCTTATCTGCTTGTTCACGAGCCAACCTTTCAGTAGTTTCTTTACGAGCCTGCTCCCTTGCAGCCTGCCTCGACAAAGCAGTCTTTGACGCAGACCTACCTGCTAACTTACCAGCACCTTTAGCACCGACTTTGACAGCACCACCTAGTCCAACTCCTTCTAAAGCACCTGAGCCAAAGGCACCTGCATACCCTGCTAAAGACGGGTCAACTTGTTGTTCAACAAGCATACCACCAGTAAGAGGGTCAGTTATTACCGGACCTCTTGGGTCAGTGACATTTTGATAGCCACGATAAGCACCGTAGCCTGCCAAGGCTAAAGGTATAAGAGGCAACAACTTCTCAATCTTGTCATCATTTTCTAAATGTGACCATGCCGAATCAATCGCATACGAAGAAGTCGACATGTATATCCCCACCACATTTCTCATGATAAGCCTGTTGGAGGAAGTTGTAGTTATCCGCTGCCTCCATCAAAAGAGTAGTCGCTTCTATAGAGCCGTCTTGTGCCTCTTCTATCCGCATAAGATTATCTAACGCAATGCCAAGCATGTAATCGAATAATTCTACCCACCAATCTCCGACCATGCTCATCTTATCACTAAGACCGCTTCGCTTTTAAGTGTGCCTCTTTCTTTGAAATGTCTTGCTCGGTTTGCATGAGGACTTTCAGCAACCAGTGTGTGGTCTTTGGTATGACTCATATCAGGACCGCCTTGTCCGTAGATGCCTCGCTTTCTACGCTCACGGTTCAACTCTTCTCGATACTTGACACGCTCAGGGTTGGACTCATACTTCTTGTCATACTCCAACTTGTGACGCTTCGCTTCGGGCGACACTGGGTTCTTTACAAGAATGGACTTTACAACCGTAGGTTTACCACCCACTCCCTGCTTCTTGGCTCGCTTGCGCTTGGTCGCAGCCTGCTTTTGACCGCTGGTCATCTCGCCACTGGTCTTAGGTGTCTTACTACTTACTCGCACACTTGGTCTACATTTTGGATAGCCTTTGCTTGAAGTCTTAGCCTTCGACCTACCGCATGGAGGATGCTTGCCAGTTTTTGGGTCTTTACGAGATACATCGACCCACTTTTCCTTAAACCAACGGTTGAGGTTTTTCACAACCAAAGTGTCGTGGCAGGTACATCGTGTCATTACTTACCCGCCCACGCATCACATACATGGTCCGCTCTGCACATAAAGTCGTACCACTCGCAATAACCAGTCATCGGGTCATCAGTCTTTGAAGAGTCCCATGCTTTACAGTTACCACATTTTTCTTTTCCAGTCGCCTTTCTATAGTTAGGAGCATCTTTTTTTGCTTTGATGATGCCCCAAGCAAGTTCCAAGGCTGCATTAGGTATCATTTCTTCTTCCCCTTTTTCCCTCGGAACTTACCCTTACAATACTGTACAGCCCAACCGTTAGCATAAGCCGAAGGGTAGACCTTGAATTTGCGCTTGGCTGCTGCTTTGCCTGCTGGACATAGTTTCTTTTCTAAGAAATCGAATGCGCTGTCTATACCAAAACAGTGACCGCATTCGCAATTCAACAGTTCCACCTCTTTAGTGCAGCACCTTTAGGTGTAAGTTTACCTTTCTTTGAAGTCGGACCTTTGACCCCACTCATCCTTGCACAGAAAGACTTTCGTCGCTTTGCTTTCTTAGAGTCGGGTTTGAGTTTACTTGGCTTTGTTGTGACAGGTGGCTTGAGGTTTGCACCTGTTGTTCGCTTAAAGTGCGCTCTACCTTTGGCACTTAGTCCACCAGTACGAGCGTGTTTCTTTTTGTTGTAGCCGTGAAAAGGCTTTGACTTTTTCTTTGCCTTGATAACAGCAAGACTCAATTCCAAAGGGCTACAGCAATCACAAAATGAAACATCAGACCAGTCAGTTTTACCAACAATATCGGCCTCGGTAAGCCATTCTACCTCGTCTGACATCTTGCGTTTCGCCTCTTTCTCCCACCTGCGGGCAATTACCGGATGCTTTGCATGTAAATAGCGTCTTTGCTTCTCACTGCGAAAAGGCATGGACATCCGAAGCATTCGCTAAACAAAAAGATTAGGGTGGTCGGCAAGCAATGAGATAGAAATGTACGAGATGTACGAGCCATGTGAAAGGAGGTGTCTCAGGTTGATAGTATGCGCTTGCCGACCTGTGGCCGACTAAACATGGATATTATTTAACCTTTTAGATAAGGCCACTCTTCGCTACGGGTAAATCCGTTACATTCCAAACAAACCCAAGCAAACCCACGAAATATATTGTTGACCTTCATATATACCCGCTTAGTCGGATGATGGCCGCAATTTTCACAAATTTCACTTTTTCTTTTCCCTTTCATCTTCTTCCACCTTTTTCATAGATTCGTATCTAAAGATTCGCACCATTGTAATCAAATCATCAATGTCTTTACGCATTTCTGACAATCTTTTAGGTAGAGTGGATAAACCAAGGAATATAGCAAAAAGCGACAAACCTATGATTAAGTCCCACAGCATAAACGAGGCGAGGAGAAAATCCTACTTGAACTTTGGTGTCACGAAATCTGAGGGAACTTAGCCTCTCTGAAATCCTTACCCACACTGGCACCTGCTGTTAGTTCAGGAGGTAGTGTAGTTTGCCTTGTCATAGATGGTAGTTTTTCTAATTGCAAAGGAGGGGCTGGTTTCTGCTGTCTTGCTTGTGCAAGTGCCTGAGCCATCCTACTGTTAGGGTCAGTATTTGATTCCAAAGTCTGTCGCAAATCAAAGTCCTCTTTCAGAACCCTCCATGCTACTTCGATTGGCTTCATGTTAATCACTGTCTCATATAATCAGGGTGGTTGGCGAGGTCTTGATAAGTTAACTGCTCCATGCCAGCGGGTACTGGAGTCGGGGGTGTACCCGGAAATAGTTCATCGAACTCCAAATTGGCCGCTTGTTGCGAATAATCTCTAGCAGGTCCTACACTAGGAACAACTGTGCTTAGAGACATTGGTACAGAAATTCTAGGGTCTTGACTTGGCGGTGACAATCTTCTGCTGTCGTCATTTTGGTTATAGTCGGCCTGCCCAAACGCTTCGGGTCTATTCCTTATGAGTTTCTGCTGAGTAGGAATGTCTGCCTGATTAAAGAGTTCAGCGTTTCTTCGCCCTCTGTCAAAGTACCCCATCGCTGGCATAGGAGCCATAGGACTCTCCGCCATTACTGATTTCAATAAGTTCCATGCTGCTTCAATTGGTTTCATGTTAATCAAGCCTCTCTGTCTATCTGTGATTGTGTAGCAGAGCCTCCACGACCCTGCCTTCTTGCGAGGTCAGCAAGTTGCTGTTGGAATTTTGCTCTTTGAGCCGCTTGCATTCTGTTTTCCAACTCACCCATTGCTGCCTGTGCCGCTTGACCGCTTGGGTCAGCAAACATTTGCTGAGTCGCTTCGTCAGTATAGAAGTCAAGATTTGGCGGGTCATCCTGAGCCTCTTTGCTTTCTGCAACTCTCTGCGCTGCTCTTGCAGCCCTACCGCCAGTTTCCAAGTTCTCTTCTCTTGGAGTCTTATCCTCTTCTTTCTTTGGAGATGGGGTTAAGTTTTCTAAATTAATTTGCATATTAGGATTTCTCATAGCAGCCTCTCTTGCCATTTCAGCCAGTCTTTCTGCTTGAGTAGGTGGCTTATCTGCGTCTTTGACTTCTTGAGGTAAGAAAGCCGAACTTCTTCCGCCAAGCCTTGCTCCTCTTGACATACCCTCAACATTACCAAGGTTTGTTGCTCGCCTTCTTCCAAGACCTCTTGTCCTCTTACCTTCATCGGTTCTTCCTTCTTGAAGTAAATGAAGCCCTGACTGAGAGCCTCCTCTTATGTTCATCCTACCGCCTCTTTGAGCACCAGTTAACTGACGACCAGCAGCCTGCTCCATACCTTCTCTCGCTTCCATCTGCTCTCTTGGAGTGTAGAAACTTTCTTCGGGCATCATTTCATAACCCGGTATATTAGCCATGTTGACGCGAGTTTCAGGGTGAGTCATTGACGCTCTTTGTTGCTCGGTTAAGCCTTCGGGACCGACTGGAGATGGGCCTGATGGGGTCATAGCCATAGGAGTATAACCTTGCATAGTAGCCTGCCTTTCTTGAATAGGAGTAACATCTTGTCTCAAAGGTTTGATACCTCTCGGAACTCTTTCACCTTGTCCCTCACCTACTTCTATAGGTAAATCAACTGCTGTGGTTTCTCTTCGCATTCTACCTTCTTCGTCAGGAAATTGTCTAAAAGTAGGCTCATGTCTAACATCACCCATCTCTCCTCCTCTTCTTGCAATAAGCCCTTGAAGAGGGCGAGGCACAGTACCCAAATAACCTTGCTCTTCGGGCAAGGCTTTCAATAATCCCCAAGCGTTGGCAAATGCGTAGTTAGACGCTACCATGTTGCAAGCGTAGCCGTTACTATCTATTTAAGTTTCTCAAGCCTTCCCAACACATACGCTGGAGTTCTTCTTCGCTTTCAAAAATCAACATCTCTTCATGTCGGACAGGCCAAAAGTAAGTCACTAAGAAAGACAGTGTGCCTAAAATCAAAGCAAGCATCCAAAACGACAGGCCAGTTATTTCCATAGGACTAGGTAACATGATGAGAGGCATTGATGAACTTAACATAAAACTGTAGGTGATTTCGCCAACACCTCGTCATGTTTTATACGATTAGCAATCTCAGACGCTACCTTCAATTTCTGCAAGTCTACACCAGTTTCAAAGCCCCAAGCAGTGAGATACTTAACAAGAGTTTCAGTTGACAGGTTAGCACCACTGTTTGCGGCAAACGGACAACCTCCAAGTCCACCTATGCTACTGTCAAATTGATTGATACCTGCAAGTAAGCCAGCCCTTACTAAAGACACCGCTCTGCTTTCGTCACCCTTATGGTGAAGATGCAAGGCCGGTGTGAGGTCTTCACGCAAAGCAAATGCAGTCCACCGCTTGATGTCATCATCAAAGCCGACTCCGATGGTATCAGAAAAAACGACAGTGGTGCCAAACATCTTCGCATCAGCGATGCAGGACTTCATTATGGAAGGAGTGATTCTACCACTTTCCTTACTTCCAAAAGCCATGCTGATGTAAACTCGCACTCGCTCTTTAGGGAACTTATCCATGAAGGTCTTGTACATGAGAATAATCTCTGAGCGAGTCTTACCCATGTTTCTCAAATTGAAAGCCTCGCATGGAGAAAAAACGATGTTGATTTTGTCAACACCAGCAGAAATGGCTCTGTCAAAGCCTCGCTTGTTCATCACAAGTCCTGCGCCTCTGCCTGAGAAAACGGCCTCTGCATCAGCCATCTGCGGAAGGAGTTTGGGGTGGGCGAATGATACTTCCTCGACCTCGCTAAGACCAGCCGAGTAGAGGGCTT
>Ga0255772_10005387_pt1 | contig 11849 bp, 13 predicted proteins | sample 071ome_34_FD_179970 | JGI IMG/M metagenome (GOLD analysis project Ga0255772, IMG submission 179970) | Coastal salt marsh microbial communities from the Groves Creek Marsh, Skidaway Island, Georgia - 071411BT metaG (version 2) | ecosystem: Environmental > Aquatic > Marine > Intertidal zone >... | reverse complement strand
ACAATCTAACCTTAAGGGGGACTTAGTCCCCCACTTTTTTTGGAGATATAATGAAAGAAAAAAGCAAAAACAGATTTACAGAATGGGCTAAAACAGCCAAAAGTTCTGATAAATTTGCCAGTGGCACTCAAGTCCATACTAAAGCAGAATGGGAAGAGATACTGGGCATTAAAAAACCAGCAAAACACAAAAAAGAGGTAAATAGTTATGCAGATATGGAACAAACACACCACATCGGAAGTGTTGAAGAGCATGGAGATGGAGATAGCGAAAGCACAGAATGAAATAAGATGTGCTAAAGCAGATGTTGAAAAAGCATCAAACAGAATTGCTTTTTGTTTAACAGCAATTCACGATTTAAAAAATAGAGATATAGAGGAATAAGATATGAACTTACAAGAACTAGCAGTTAAACCCACTTTAACTAAATTAACAATCAAAGAACCAAAAATAGTTGAAAAATATGGAGAGGAATTAGACTTTTACATATTTGATAGACAGCCTTTGGATATTTTTGCAAAATTAGCCAGCCTAACAGAAGACAACCCACTTAAATTCACTGACATGTTAGTGGATTTGATACTGAATGAAAAAGGTGAACCTGTTATGAGCGATGACAAAATTTTGCCCATTGATGTTATAACAGAAGCGGTAAAACTTATTGGCGATAAACTGGGAAAGTAACAAGCCATGTGGTGGATGAGAAATCCGCAGAAACACAATGGATTTTGCTTATAGACGCACTTGCTAGGACATATGGTTGTTTGCCAAGTGATGTTTTAAGTAGGGCAGACACATTTGATATAATGGTAATGGACGTCAGCATAGCATGGCAAACATTACAGAACAGTAAAAACAATAATAAACCTGTTCCTGATCACATGTATGATCCAGAACAGTTAAAAGAGAGATTACAGAGAGCAAGAGGTGGCCAAAGTAACAGTTAATACAGGCGAAGTTGACAGAATGTTTGAAGATCTTGAAATTATGACAGAAGAAGTCATGAAAGAAGGATATAAATATTTTAGAAATGCCACACCTATAAGAGGTGGTAATGCTCGTAACAGAACAAAGTTAGAAAAGAAACAAGTTATTGGTGCTAGGTATGGTTATGCAGACAGACTGGATAACGGTTGGAGTAAACAATCACCCAAAGGCATGACAGAACCAACCAGTAATGAGTTGGACAAATTGGTAGGAAATTATATAAAAAGAGTAACATAAGATGGCTAAGAATATTGAAGTAACACTTACCCTTAACAGCAGACAGTTTGACAGAGGTGTCAAAAGTGCTCAGGGTTCCATAAGCAGAATAAAAACCAGTGCTGGAGGTGCCGGAGGTGCTTTTGCAGGATTGGCTGGTAAATTAGCAATAGCAGGAACAGCCTTTTTGGGTCTTAAAAAAGCAGTTGATGGTGTAGGTGCCAGTATAGGAGCCGCAAGACAAATTGAAGACATTGGTGTTGTTCTTAAAAATGTTGTGGGTAGTGCTGAAGGCGGTGCTTTAGCCCTACAACAAGTAAGGGACATAGCACAGGAATTACCATTTGCTTTTGAAGAAATTGCAGGAGCCACACCAGCCCTAGCAACTGTCAGTAAAGACTTAAATGAATTAGAAGAGAACACAAGATTAGCGGCTGACATTGCGGCTGTTACAGGATTAAGTTTTCAAGACGCAAGTGGTCAGTTACAAAGAGCCTTAAGTGCTGGTGCAGGTGCGGCAGACATGTTTAGGGAAAAAGGTGTTCTTGCAATGGCTGGCTTTGAAGCAGGTGCCAGTTATAGTATTGAAGAAACTAGACGTAAATTAAAAGAGTTTGGTGAAAGCATTGATGGTGCGGCTAATGATCTTAATGTTACATTAACTGGTGCACTATCACAAGCAGGTGATAGATTCTTTAATTTTCAAGCAGAAATGGGTAATGCTATAAACCCTGAATTTACAGCATTTATAAATCAAATTGTAAAAATATTTGATGAAAACAAAGAAACAGTAACAGCATTTGCCAAAACTATAGGTGAAGGCGTCGTAAATGCTTTTTATACTGTATTAGAAGTAGGTGCTGTATTAGTTGACTACTTCAGTATGTTATTCAATGCACTTAAATCTGTGGCAACTTTTGTAAATGAAAAATTTGGTGATGTATTTTACACTGTATTCAACAGTGTTGCTAAAATTATAGGCGGTGTTGTAGAAGCAGTAGCATTCTTAGGTAAAGGCATTGGTAAACTTATAGAATTAGCAGGTGGCAGTAATGATGTCACACAATTCTTTGAAAACATACAAAATGCCGCAAACAAAGTTAGAACAGGCGGATTAGAAAAATTCAGTGAAGCAATGGATGATGTGTTTACAGCAGTGCCTGTCACAACAGCACAGGATTTTGTTGCTAGATTAATAGAAACAATGCAAGCCGCAGGTATTGCCGCAGATGAAGAAACACAAAAGATTTTAGATAAAATTTCGGGCACAGTTGATGCTGGTAGCACAACAATTACAAATGGAGCAGATGGTATCTCCAGTAGTTTATCAGATTATCAAACAGCACAGGAAAGTATATTAAGTGTTGCCGCACAAAGTTTTGATAGATTAAGTCAGGATATGGCTACAGCATTAATGGAAGGTGGCAGTGTTTTAGATAGTTTTAAAAACATGTTCAAAACTATTGTAAAACAAATGATAGCAGAAGCAATAAAACTTGCTGTTATAAAACCCATATTGGACAGTATATTTGGTGTATTTGGATTTGGTGTAAGTTTAGATGGCGGTAGTTTTTCAATAAGCAAACTTAAACCAGAAGGAAAGGCAAAAGGCGGTCCTGTAATGCGTAATAAACCATATGTTGTGGGAGAATTAGGACCTGAATTGTTTGTGCCAACAACAGGCGGTTCAATAGTGCCAAATAATCAATTAATGGGTGGTAGTCAAGTCACATATAACATAAACGCCGTTGACGCACCCAGTTTCCAACAATTAGTAGCCAGAGATCCAGAATTTATATTCAGTGTCACTGAAGCAGGTAGACGCAGAATACCAGGGAGATTATAATGAGTTTGCAGTCAGTTATAGATAAAGCAACATTTTTAAACATTAACAAAAGAAAAGTCACAGGAACCAGTATCAGTCGCAGTGGTCAATATAAAACATCATTAAGATCACCAGTGCCATACAGTTTTACTGTGGGTGCTCCTGGTGGATTAAAATACAGTGAAAACAGAGGCTTACTGGAAGATTTAGACAGCACTGACAGAATAGCAGAAGCAAATGTTGATATTGGTGCCACAAACAGCAGTATAAGTTATTTAACAGCATATCAAGGAGATGCAAACACAACACAATTAAGTGCTTTGGTGCTTGACAGTGTTAGTGGTGCTAATGTGTTAATTGACACAACAGGTGCTACAGGCCATAGTGGAACATTATTTAAGAAAGGTGATTATTTACAACCACTAGGTAACACCAGCACATATAGATACCCTTACCAAGTAACCAGTGATGTAGCATTTACAAGTGGCACTGTGACAGTGCCAGTTCATAGACCAGTGCTTAGTCAAAATGGTGTAGCACTTAACACAGGTGGTTTTAGAATAGGAAATGATGTGAGATTTCATGTTAAGGCATTTGTTATGCCCACATACACTGTGGTTCCTTATGATTTAATAACATTTGACACAGATTTTGAATTGATTGAGGTAATTGAATAATGTCAACCAGTATTCCAGCAGTTCAGGGCACACATATATTTCCAGTCACACTTATTGATTTGGATTTGAATGGTAATGTGTATTATTTAAGCGATGCTTATAAACCCTACACTGTGGGAGGTAATGATTACACTGAATTAGGTGCTTTTTTGGCTATTTCAAACATACAGGACAATTTAAGAGTCACAAATGGTGACATAACTGTTACATTAACAGGTATTCCCAGCACCAGCACAGGATCAGAAGTTAATTATTTGCAAATGATATTACAGGAACCTGTAAAAGGCGGTAATATCACTATACAAAGAGCATTTATGAACACAGACACCAATGAATTAGATACAGGTAATGTGTATACTAGATTTAAAGGTGTAATAACAAACTTTTCAATAGATGAAGATTTAAACTTTTTAACAAAACAAAATGATTACAGTGTGAGTGTGGTTTGTTCCAGTATTAACACAATTTTAGAAACAAAAATAACAGGACAAAAAACAGACCCCACAAACAGAAAAAAACTTTTTCCCAGTGATAAAAGTTTTGATAAAATACCCGATTTATACCAAACAACATTTGACTTTGGTAAAGAATATACTGGTGGCGGTGGCTACAGCGGTGGTGGCCGCGGCGGTGGCGGTGGAGACCGTGGTGGCGGAAACCGTAATAGAAATGTAAAACAAGCATAATGAAAGTAAGAAGAGCAACAATTAAAGATTATGACGAAATCAAAAGATTAATGATTGATTTTGCTAATCATAATCCTGTGAAAGATTTACACAATCCAAAATATGACAATCAACATGTAAATCGTGTGCTGGATTATATAACAAAGGAAGGTGTAGCATTAGTTGTTGAAGAACAACATCAGATAGTTGGTATGCTGTTAGCAACCATACAGGGCGATTTATGGTTGCCTCATGTAAAACGCATGACTGAGGTAGCATGGTGGGTAGAAAGTGCTTACAGGGGTTCTACGGCGGGTGCAAGACTACTCAAAGAGTATATCAGCATAGGGGAACAACTTAAAAAAGACAAACATATAACAAGTTTTACACTTACAACACTGAGTTCAACACCAGATTTAAAATTAAACAACAGAGGTTGGGAACCTATAGATTTTAATTGGATATTTAAGGGATAATATGGCAGTATTTACAGCGATAGCAACAGCATTAGTGGCAGCGGCTACAGGAACAACTTTTGCGGCCTTAAGTGCGGCATTGGCGGCTGGAACAGCAGGTTTCTTTACCAGTTTGGCTGTGGGTGTTATAGCAGGTGGTTTGGCTTTTGCTACAGCAAAACTTACAGGTGCTTTTGATGTTCCTGGAATTGATTTAGGTCCAGATCCAGGCAGTAAAGTTCAGGTAGCACCCAGCACAGATAACAAAATAGGTATAGCATATGGTAAAAACTTTTTAAGTGGACCTATCACAGACATTGCTATATCAAATGAAAACCAAACTATGCATTTTTGTATCACATTAAGTGAATATGTAGATGGTGGCACATACAGTGTGGGGCAGATATTTAAAAATGCTGGTGTTTGTAGTTTTAGTGGTGCTAATTTAAGTTCTGTAACAGAACAAGATGGCCGAATAAACAGAGATCTAGTAAATGACATGAGGGTTAGAGTTTATGCTGGTAGCACAGACAGTGCTAACATGGTGTTTCCCACATCAGGAGCAGTAGATGCCACCACAATGATGCCACATTGGACAAATACTACATCATACAGTATGGAAGGCTTAGTGTTTGCTATGGTGGAAGTGGATTATGATGCTGAAAATGGTCTAACTGGTTTACCACCAATGACATTTGAATTAAACAACAGCATAAAAAACCCAGGTAATGTGTTATATGACTATTTGACGAACTCAAGATATGGTGCAGGTATCAGCACAGACCTTATTGATGTAACTTCAATAACAGGCACAGCAAATACCAGTTTATATGGTTATAGTGCTGAACAAATAACATACACTGACAATGCTAATGTAAGTCAAACACAGGATAGATGGCAAATCAATGGATATCTTAGCACATTTAAAGATTGTGCAGAAAACATAGGAAGAATATGTCAAGCAAGTGCCACATTCTTTACTTTTGATGCCAAACAGGGTAAATTTAAAGCAATACCAAACAGACCAACCGCATCTACATTCAGTTTAACAGATGACAACATTGTAAGTAAAATAAAAATATCCAGCACAGAATTATACAGTTTGTTTAACAAAGCACAAATTGAATTTGCTGACAAAAACAGAAGAGATCAAACAAACACCGTGTTTGTGGAAACACCTGCTGGTGAATTAAATCCCAATGAACCAGAAAACACTATTGTGATGCGTATGGATTTAATTAACGACAATATTCGTGCTGAATCACTTGCTAATTTGGATTTAAGCCAGAGCAGAAACGGTATGGTAATACAATTGGAAACAGATTTTTCAGGAATGCAAATAGATGTTGGAGATGTTGTTGACATAACTAATTCAGATTTTGGATTTTCAGCAAAAGAGTTTCGTGTTATTAGACATGAAGAATTAATCAGTGATGAAGGCATGGTGACTTGCGGTTTAACATTATTGGAATATCAACCAAATGTTTATGTGACACCTGCTGTAACAGAAACTGATGAAGCCGGAGGAAATGTTAGCATACCAGTTATACCACCGGGTATTGTTGTGCCACCAGACATATTTAGTGCTATAATAGAAAACATAGATGACAGCACATACACTGTGACACCTCCAGGAGGATCAGGTGCTATATTCACAGTGTTTAAGGATGTTATAAATGGAACTTATAGATCAGTATATCCATCAACAGCAGGTTCAGGTTACAGTGTGGGTGACACAATTGAAGTAGATGGTGCTTATTTGCGTGGACAACCAGGCACACACAATTTAACTTTTACAGTAGACACTATTGATGGTGGTGGTGGTGTTATATCACCAACAGGTAATGTGTCAGGTAATGCCAGTGTGTTCAATCCCATAATATTTGGAAACAATGTGCCCAGAGAAAATTTGGGTAATATTGCTGTAGGAGGACAAATAGAGGATAAGCCGGCTGCTAAATTAAATTTAAGTAATGCGGCTTCTTATCAAGCATTAACATCAGTTAGAGAATTAGATTTTACGTCAGGAACAGGTATTGAGCCCGGTGATTACAGTTTTATGAGTGCAGGACAGCCTGTAGGAAGTGTTCCTGCTAATACATTAGTTGATTTTTCGTTTGTTTCAGATGTTCAAATAGAATATGCTAATGGTAATGTTCAAATAAATTCTTTTGGTCCAGCATTTACTAATTTTGATACAGCACCAGCAATTATGGAAGCCAATAAAAAAATTACTATTAGTGAGGGTGCAGTAAGAGGAAATGTTCAATTAAGAGGTTATAACACTATGGATCTAAGTGCAGGTGGCAGTAGAGGTTTTGCCTCTATGAGATATGACATGGTGAGATTGAATAAAGGAGATATATTTTAATGAAATATTATATTTTATATTATACATCTACAGGTGACATTAGCACACAATTAGGTATGACAGAAAAAACATTGCAAAGAACTTTGCAAAGTAATCCAGATTTGTCATATTTAGAAGGCAGAGTTTCTGATGTAGATCAATACAGAATAAATATTTCAACAGATACACCGTTTGTGGAAAGTAAACCAGCACCCACAATTAATGTGTCAGCACACATAAGAGAAGTAAGAACAAAATTATTAAAAATGTGTGATTGGACACAGACTGAAGATTCACCATTAAGTGCAGGAAAAAAAGCAGAATGGGCCACATACAGACAAGCATTACGTGATATGCCTGATACTTGTAGCGATTGTGCTACAGTAGATGATATAACTTGGCCTACTAAACCAGGAGCATAAATGAGTTCTACAAAACCAGGTTTTTATACTAATCCATTATTAGTTGTGAATGATGGTAATGCTTTTGAAAATGTATTTACAATAACACCCAGTTTATCAAACAGCAATTCAACAATAAATTATGACATTACAAGTAATAGGCCTGGTATAACCATAGGTTATAATGTAGTAGATATAGATAGCAATTATTTTACAAGTGCCACAACAGGAAATGTTACATTGGACGGTAATGGTAATGGCACTGTTAGTTTAAATGCTAATATAGGTCATAATTATGCTAATACTGATCCTGTTTCTTTTACATTTAATCTAAGTAGTCAATATCATAGATCAAGTATTTTAGCAGAAAATACTAATGTAACACTTGTTCAACCAACACAATTAAGTGCTACAGGAGGAACAGTCACAGAAACAGATAGTGGAAATGGTTTTGTTTATGCAGGATATAAAGTTCATTCATTTACATCTAATGCTAACTTGGTAATTAGTGATTTAGGCGGCAATGCAGATTTAGAATTTAGCACATTATTAATTGGTGGCGGTGGTGCTGGAGGTAGAGGTTATACAAGGAATACAATATTCCTTGGTGCATATCAAGGTTTTGATAGAAGAAGTGGATCAGGTGGAGGCGGAGGTGGTGCCAATACAACTTCCATAGCAATAAGCAATTTAAGTGTTTCAAGTTATCCTGTAGTTATAGGAACAGGAGGAACAACTGGATACATCAATCCACCATTTAATACACAATTTTATTTAAACAATGGAACAGCCAGTAGTGTATTTGGACTAACAGCAGGAGCAGGAACAGGAGTATTATTAGTTGATAAACATAATGTTACTACTACTGGTGTAAATTATGGAGAATATACCACAAGAGCAGGCCGTTCAGGTATACCACCAACTAATTTAGGTGGATATGCTTTTAGTTATGGTTTACAAGAAGCAGTGACTAGATTGTCAACATACGCAGGTGGAGGCGGCAGTGCTTCTACTGAAGGTGCTAATGCTTCTAATAGTGGAGTAGGTCCAGCAGGTAATGGTTCAGCAGGTATAAGCAGTGAAATAACAGGTGCTAATGTTACATATGGCGGATCCGGAGGCGGAGGTGGCATATGGACTAGTCCCAGTTCAGCAGGTTCTGGTGGTGCCGGAGGCGGTGGTGCTGGAGCAAACGGTTCACAATACTCTAACAGTGAAGGTAATGATGCTACATTTTATGGAGGTGGTGGTGGAGGTGCCAGTGCATCTGGCGAAGATACTAGTGGTGGCCTTAATAATATAGATAAAGTTGGGGGAGATGGCTATCAGGGTATAGTCATTTTGAGATATTTACACAAATATAAGAACTTTAGCATAACCTAGAAAGCCTATTTGTATAAATAGTAGTAATAAATATTTTGTTATGCCTTAGTATAACAATCTTAGCCCTTAGGAGAATAACATGTCAGGTCGTTTACTTTCGTTTAAAGAATACATTGGATCGGCGAATAATGTTCAAGTAATTGAACTTTTTCCCAGAAGTCAAAAAACATTTACATATAATTTTGGTTCAGATGTATCAGGTTACCAATTTTCAGCAGATTATCAATCACTTTTATTATCAGATGTTGCATATGATAGAGTTACGGGTGATCCCAATTTTGCTGATACCACAGTGAGTGGATATTTTACTAACACAGCAAATGTTAGTCCTTCAAATATCAATAATGCTTCAGCGGCAAGTGGAACTGTTACATTAACAATACCAGAAAACAGATATACTGGTAACATATTACCAAATGCCAGAGCAAATGTTGTAATGACAGTTCTTAGTTTTCAATGGACTACCGACGATTCTCCAGTTCAACAAGATTTACATAGATGGGCAATTATTGAAAGATTTGACCCACAAGTAGGAAAAGTTCCAGGAGATCCCGCAGACGAAGCCAGTTTTGTAGCACTATAGGAGTAAACAATGGCAAATATAACAGCAACAGGCTCCTTTAGCAACATAGCAGTAACTTCGAGTCTAAGTAACATCACAGTTACTGACACAGCCAGTAATATCACAGTAACTAATGTTGCCACAGTAAGTGCTAATGTGGGGGTTACATCCACATTAACAAATGTCACAGTAACAGGATTAGCAGAAGTATCAAATGCTACTATTAGAAATGCACTCAGTGTAAATGATACGGGTGGTGATGGCAGTTTAACATACAGCAATGCTACAGGTATTTTTACATACACAGGTCCTAGTGCTAGTGAAGTAAGAGCACATTTATTTGCCACAGACGCAGGTGGTGATGGCTCTTTTTCTTATGATAATGGTTCAGGAGTATTTACATACACAGGACCTAATCAAACAGAAGCAAATGCCAGAATAGCGGCGGCACCCAGCCAAGTAAGATCACATTTATCAAATACATCACCTATAACATATGATAGTTCTACTGGTGTAATAGGTTTAGAACAAACTTTAGATGATTTAACTTTACTTAAATGGCAAGAAACTGTAGTTGAAAATGGTAATGTAAGTGGTAATGTAAGTTTTGATATAAGTGCAGGAACAATACACAAAGCAACTGTAGTAGGAAATATTACCAATATAACTTTTGCAAATATTAGTTCTGGTGGTTCAGCGGCTGTTATGTTACAACAGGATGGTATAGGTGCTTGGGACATAGATGCTACATTGTTTACAGATTGGTTATGGGTAGGTGATTATAAAACATTAAATGCAACACCTAATTCTAATACATTAATAAGTGTGACATATGATGGCACAGATTACAAAGCAAGTTTAGTTAGATTTGATGATTATGCGGCAAATGTTGAAGCAGTTATAAATTCAGTAGTTAATAAAGCATATGTTGATGCTTTAGGTGTTGATGCGGCTACATTAGATGGTAATGTTGCCAGTTATTATTTAGATTATAATAATTTTACAAATACACCAACAATACCTGCTACAACAGATGATTTACCAGAGGGTAGTGCTAATCTATATTATACCACAGCAAGAGCAAACAGTGCCATAACAACATATTTTGGTGATAATGCTAATAGCCCATTCACAATAAACGGTAATTTACAAGTTCAGGGCAATATAGATTATGTGAATGTAGAAGATTTACTGGTCAATGATCAAAGCATAACACTTAATTTTGGTAATGCCACAGCCAGAGATGCATTCATATATGTTGACAGAAGCGGTAGTGTATTAAATAACGCTCATATTAAATGGAATGAAACAAGCGATCAATGGGAAATATATGATGGCACCAGCACTTATGTTATTCCAAGAAGCACCTCAGATTTAGCAGAAGGAACAAATCTATACTGGACAACAGATAGAGGTAATACAAATAGTGATGCTTGGATAACAACAAAAACAACAACAGATTTAGCAGAAGGAACAAATTTATATTTCAGTAATACTAATTTAGCAACATCAAGCACAACACATTTACCTGAAGGAACTAACTTATATTATACAGATGCCAGAGTGGATTCACATTTATCAGGTGGATATGGTATAACATATACTAGTGGTGTAATAGAAACAACAAACGCAGAAATACAAGCACAGGCTAATGTAGCATTTGGTAATAATACTACTGACAATTTAACAGAAGGCGCCACTAACTTATATTACAGTGATAGCAAAGTTGATACACATCTTAATACAGGCACAGCATCTAGTGGAGAAGTATTAAGTTGGACAGGTTCAGATTATGACTGGGTCGCTCAAACAGGTGGTTATAGTAATGCTAATGTGGCAGATTATCTGTTAGACACAGGTATTCAAAAGAAAGCACACACCGTATTTGTTCAGGATTTAGCACTTAGTCCAGATGCCGCTAATGCTCAATTAGGATTTTATTTCCCTAATGGTTCAGGCACAACAGGACAAGTTCTTAAATTTGATAGTGCCACACAATTAACACAGGCATTCTTAGATACTGGTAATGTAACAGAAAGCACTAATTTATATTATACAACAGCAAGAGCAAACAGTGCCATAGATGCTTATGTAACAGGCGGTAATGCTATTACAGTAAGCAGTGGTGTTGTAAGTTTAGATAACACAGCAGTTACACCTAAAACATATGGTGATGCCACAAATGTAGCACAAATAACAGTTGATCAACAGGGTAGAATCACAGGCGTAAGTAATGTTGCTATAAGTGGTGGCGGTGGCACATATGGTAATGCCAATGTTCAGAACTTCTTAGAGAATGGATATAGTGCGGCTAACATAGACGCAAAC
>Ga0255772_10005380_pt1 | contig 11853 bp, 12 predicted proteins | sample 071ome_34_FD_179970 | JGI IMG/M metagenome (GOLD analysis project Ga0255772, IMG submission 179970) | Coastal salt marsh microbial communities from the Groves Creek Marsh, Skidaway Island, Georgia - 071411BT metaG (version 2) | ecosystem: Environmental > Aquatic > Marine > Intertidal zone >... | reverse complement strand
TGGTTAAGAAAGCTAGGAGCAAGGATAGATCCTAAACCTGTTCTTTTAGCTGACAAAAAAGTTCCTTTTTATAAATTTGAATTAAGGAGACAAGATTATGTGTGATCCTATTACTATGGCTGCCGTAGGTGCTATAGGAACAGCTGCTCAAATATCGGCTGCTAATCAAGCTGCTGAAGCACAACAAGCTGCTGCTATTGAAAATCAAAAGATTATGAATGCACAACGTGTGCTGCAAGCGGAAGAAACAAAAAAAGAAGCAGCAATAAAACTCACTCAGAATGAGAGGGAGGCTCTGCGACAAAAATCCAGAATAAAAGTAGGTGCTGCAGAATCTGGTGTTGCTGGAGGTGCAGTATTTAGAAATTTAGCTAATGTATACACACAAAAAGCAATTAGTGATGGAACAATCACTGCATTAAATGAGAGTGATCTTGTACAAATTGGTATGGAATCACAATCCGATTTTATGAAAACAAAGAATGCAATTAATATTGCAGAAAGTAAAAAGACTACTGGTTTGGCTGCGGTCTTACAAATTGGTGCTGGAGCTGCTCAAGGCTATGGTGCTGGTGGTGGTTTCAATACAGGTATGACCTGGAATAAATCTTACAATTCCTTTAAAGGTACGTGGGGATTAGGTTAATAGGAGCGTTTGAGGATGCCAAGAGAATCAAGAGTACAGCTTAATAAACAAGCTATTGAAAGAACAGAGCTAGGAACACTAGACTATAAAGCTACAACACCTGTAGATATGCCTACAATAACTCCATTGAAGAGTTCTGGGCAATCTTTAGCTGAAGGAATTGGAATAATTGCTAAAGAAGGCGTTAAGATTATGAAGTCCGAAGCTGATTTGCGTGGTCAAAGAGAAGCGGTTATGCAACGCAGTAAAGGAAATGTAGCTGGTCTTACTGAAGCTAAACGTATTATTTCAGAAGCTCAGAAATTACCTATTGCTGATCGAAGAGATTTTATGTTTCAGCAAATGGAAAACTATAGATTATCATTAAATAATACGGATGCATTACACGCAGATTATTTTGATCAAGCTTTAAGAGTTGTTGGTAACGAATTAGGCAAAGCTTACGATAATGATCTTAAGGATCTGCAAAGAGAGCAAGACACTGCTAATGAACTTGCTTTGGTTTCTTTAGTTAATACTGACCTAGAAGCTATGCAAATGGGCGGAGAAATCAAAGGTGTTAACCTAGTTAAAATGATGCAAGTTTCTCCTACAGGTGAGCAACTAGGTAAAGCTAAAACAGGTGAGTTGTATGTTCGTATTGTAGGCCAAAACATTTTAGAGGCTGTACAAAATGATCCTACGTTTGACTACAAGACAGCTATAAATCAAGCTTTTAATATTGAACCTACTCCTGGCGTAAACTATCAAACACACCCCGTGTATGGACAAATGATTCGTACAATAGAAGGTCAAATAGATACTATTAGAGATAAACAATACTCTGATGTAAAAAAATATTATGAAAACAAAAAAACAGAATCTGATAGAGGCTTGACTACGTTTGCTGCTGAGGGCGATGTAGTAGGAGGCTTAGCTTATTTAGAAGCAAATAAACAGTTTTATACTCTATCACAATATAACTCAACTAAAGCAGCTATTAAAGCTTCTACCTTAAATGAGTTTGACCAGGCTGAAGGGGATGCTGCAACATATGCTCAACAATTAAATAGTATTAGTGATGGTACATTTACTTTACAAAACTTGTTAACACAGAAGTCATCGTTAACAAAGACTCAGTATGATTCAGTAATTAAGGCATACATTGAACACGGAGAAGCTGCTACAACAACTGCAGTAGCTACGGCTAAAGATACTTTTAAAAATCTTCTTACAGTTGGTAAAGGCAATGCAAGAGGTGGTAGTATATTTGGTGCGGCAGGCCCAGAATCAGTAAGAAAAGTTAAGTACTATACTCAAGAGATGATTCGTAGACGTAATGAGTTTGTAACTAATTATGGTTGGAAAAATTTAACTTCTGATATTGTTAATCAGTGGGATCAAGAAACAATGAACTTGATTAACGCAAATAAGGAAAGTTTTGAAAATCAGGATATAAATATTTCTGCTGGTAGTTTAAGAATGCCTAGTACTGCTAATGCAGTTGCTGGTGCAGAAAGTCCTACAGAAATAATTAAAGCTCCTAATCAGCCTAGTAATGCTCAAAATGTTAAGTATCAATCCTGGTTAGTACCTGAGAATAGACGTTTGATCTTAAATGATATGTATGAGAAGAATGTTTCATATAATGATTTTATTAATATGATGATTCAACTTACAGGTCGTGATTTAAGTAATCAAATTCCTGAGGAAGATTATGGAAAATAAAGGCACTAAAGAAAATCCTTGGACTAAAGGTGAAGTACCTAAACATACTTTATATGGAAACGCCGCCATTAAAGAAGTTGAAAGTATATATGGTATTAAATTAACAGCCCCTCAAAAGCGTATTGTTACGCTAGAGGGTTTTGTACCTGGATTTTATAAAGATGATAGAGGGGTAATGACATACGGAGTTGGTCAAACTGGTGAGTGGATAGATAAAGGTTTTGTTGCTGCATATGAGCATCATCAAGATCTAGCCGAAGATATTTTTGGGTCATTCAACAGGTTTACTCCTGAACTACAAGGTGAACTAATGTCACTTACATATCGTGGTGATGTAAAGCGTGGTTACAACTGGGTTAGACAGTTTAATCAAGGTAACTATGAAGAAGCCGCAGATCAATTGTTGATTCATAGAGAATATATGGATCGTAAAGCATCAGGTAAAAAAGATGGTGTTGTAAAACGATTAGAAGATGCAAGTAATACAATTAAAAACTTTGTGCCTCAATTAAGAGTAGGAGATAATAATGTCGCAGACGCAAACACTGTATGATCCATTTAAGCAATTAAACCTTGTACCTGATTTGCTACAAGATGATAAAGTTGATACAGAAAAAGTTCAAAAAGAAGAAGATGAGTTTTTTCCTGAATTAAATTTAGTACAACCTGAAAAAGTTATTGAAGATACTGAAGAAACTAAACAAATTAAACCTTGGTATTTAGATGACAACAATGAAGTTGATTTATCTCGTTATGATGAATCTATAGATGCAAAAAAGACTACCTTAGATTCTAAGATTGCAGAGTTAGATCCACAAGAAAATGCAGATCCTTACTATTTTGATGTAGAAGGTTTTAAAGAAGCAAAAAAAGGTCTTACATATGAAGACCAAGTAAACAATAAAGAACTTATTGGTGCTCTTAAAAGACGTTTTGTTGGTGATTACTCTAATGATGAACTAATTGAAATGTGGGCTGGTGAGCAGCATTGGATTAACTGGAACTTACCTCGTTTAGGTTATGATGCAGTAGCAATGCAGAATCTTACTAAGCAAGAAAAACAAGATTACTTGTTAATGATGCAGACCTGGGATCAAGTAGATTCTTTTGGTGATGGCTCTCAATCTTTTTGGGATCAGTTATTAGAAATTGGTGGTGCACTTATGGCCGACCCAACAACTTATGTTGGTATTGGTACATTAGGTATTGGTCTTATAGGTAAGTCAGGTGCAAAAGAAACAACTAAGGCTGCAATTAAAGCATATTTACGTGATAGCGTTAAAGCTAAAACAGTTTTAGGTGCGACAGAAGCAGGTATATATACTTTTGCTGATGATGCTGCAAGACAATCTATCGAACAACAAGCTCAAGGTAAAGCTGCTGATTGGACAGAAACTGAATTAGATTATGGTAGAAGTGCTCTTGCTACAACCTTAGGTATATTTGCTGGTGGTGGTATTACTTTTTCACTAGATAAGATATTACGTAAGCCAGCAAACAAAGCAGCAGACGATGTTAATCTTAAAGATGACGCAGATACTAAAGTACGTGAAGAAAGCGACATTAGTGCAAAATCAGAGACTATTACTGAAACAGTTGATGAGCCTAACACAAAACCTGTTGTTGAAGAACGTGTTGCAGTTAAAGATTCTGAGATCGAAGATATTGATTTTGATGTATTACCTAAGGAATTAAAAGGTGCTAAGCCTAGATACAAAGGTTTTAACATTAATTTTAAAAACGATGTACAAAAAGCTGTATACATTGCTAGTAATAGAACTAGACCTTCTAAGAGACAACAAGAATATATGGAGTTTGCTCGTAAAGAGCTAGGTTTATCTGAGAAAGACGTTTTTCGTTTAGGTGATGTTCTTAGAGCTAAACTTAAAAATTCTTATGCAAAGGTTGAAGACAAGAAGTCTGGAGGTTTGCTAGAGATAGATGTTGAGGGTTTTCCTACTAAAAAGAAAGTTAAGAAAGCTGAAAAACCCGAAGTTAAAAAAGGTGAAGAAACAACTGAAGTAAAACCTGAGCCTATTGAAGAAAAACCTTTAACTGCAGAAGAAAAGAAACAAGCTAGTGAGTTATCTAAGAAAACTTTAGATGAAGAACAACCAGCTCCTGAAAAAGTATTAAATAAAGAATATACTGAATCTGTACTAACTGAACAAGAGTTTAATTCTCTTATGGATCAGTTTATGGAAAAACAGGATGTTGTTTTACATCAAACTACGCGTGATAAAGCTCGTAAGAAGTTTCTTAAATTTAAAACTAAGCAAGAAGTAATTGATTTTTTAGAAAATCTCAGTGAAGCTGTTAGAGAATTACCTGAGAATGGTGTTCTTATTAGAATGTTGTTTTCTGATGCAGAGAATAAACTAGCTAAAATTTGGCAAGATGCAGACACCCCTAGAAAACGTGCTAATAGACTTGCTAAGTTTCCAGAAGCTTTTAGGTCATTACAACTATTTGTAAAATCAGCACAACAGAGTGCGGCTCAAATTGGTCGTGCACTAAATGCATACAAAATTAAAGTAAATGTTCTTGATGATCTTGCAGAACGCTTTGAAAAATTTAATGAAAAAATTCAAAAAGCTAATCAAGAAGCTGCAGAAAGAAATCTTGAAGGTAAAGAATATGATGACTTTATCAATAATTCTATAGAGCCTGAAGAATTACTTGAGCTTGAAAAAGCTATGGATGAGTTAATTAAAGAAACTGAGTTTCATAATAACTCTTTACGTAGATCTTTACCTGCACACGATGCTAAAGAAGGTAGGTTTCGTAAATTCTCTCGTGTTATCGCTGAGATATGGACATCTGCAAACCTATGGAACACTGCAACACAGTTTGGTGCACTTGTAGGTACTGGTCTTAAACGTGTAACAATGAAAGGTGAATCTTACATTCAGTATATTACTGGTAAAGGTTTAGATATAGTAGGTGTTGACAAAGGTAAACACTTACGTTGGAGACAAATCCAGGAATTAAATAGAGGTCAATGGGCACAAACTATTGAAACCTGGAAAATGATTCAACGTTTGTTTAAGTCAACTACAGGTGAAGGTGTTGAAGCACAAATTCAACGTGAATCTTTAGATGGTTGGTCTACTAAATGGGATGACGAAACAACTAAAGGTGCTATTAACTCTGATTACATAGGCTTTCAAGATCCAAATACTGTATTTAAAAGTTTTATAAACAAATTTATAGATTCAGCTGGTGTTATTACTCGTGGTTCGTTTACAGCACTAACTTTAGCAGATGATCTTATGAAAAGGGTGTATTATGGCCCTTATATTCGTATGAAAGCAGCTGGAATTGGTATTGATAAAGGTTTACGTGGTGATGCCTTAGATGCATTTATTAATAAATATGACAATGCATATAATTTGTATTATCAAAAGAAAGGTTTTCGTGATAACACAATGCGTTTAATTATTAAACGTGAAATGGAAAAGTTTCATAAAGATAATCCAGATGCTAGTTATTTTGAAGTAACGCAAGCAGAGCAAAAAGCTATGGACTTAGCTGAATCTCAGGTAGCATTTACAAACGCAGAAAAAGCTTTACTAGATGAAGTAGGTATTGATCCTGCTATTCACGATGAAGCTGTAAGTTATCTACGTGAAATGCTGTTTCAAACTGATATTCCTAAAGATTCTAAGATTGCTACGCTAATTAAAAATATGCGTGACATACATCCATTAGGACAAACACAATTACCTTATCTTAAGACTGTAATGAATATGACTAAGGACACACTAAGACGTGTTCCTGGTATTAACTTATTCTTACGAAGCTGGAGAGCTGACATTGCTGCAGGCGGTGTTGCACGTGATCGAGCAATTTCTGAGATGGTTATGGGTACTACGTGGATGTCTTTAGGTTATATGTTGTACAAAGAAGGGTTTATTACACCTTCAACTGATCCATCAGAGTATGGTATTGAAAGTACAACAAATTTAAAAGGTTCTAGTATTAATTTACCTATTTTTGATTCAATTCCACTAAACAGGATTGAACCTATTGGATCATTTCTACGTTTAACAGCAGATTATTCTGCAATTTATGATGAAGTACAGCGTTTAGAACAGCTTATTGAGTCACAAGTAAATAATCCTAAGGCTGAAGCAGATCTAGAAAAACTTAGAGAACTTAAGACTGAATGGATTTTATCTGTTTTTGCAGCCACTGCGAAAGTGTTCTCAGAAAAATCTGGTATGGAACAAATACGTAGATTAACAAGAGCTTTAACTAATTTTACTAGTGAGTCTGCTGAGCAATATTGGAAAGACTTAATTGCTGGTGTTATTCCTGCAAGATCTGGTATTGAGCAAGCTTTTGGTAGTGAAGTTATATATGAAGCTAAAACTTTAGGTGAAAAGTTTAGAAAAACCGTAGGTATGATGGGTGAAGAGTATGGAGATCGAGAAAAAATAGATTTATTCGGTTTACCTAACTCAGAAGCTACTCGTAACTTTGTATATTGGCGTACTAGTAATCCTGATCCTCAAGATAAAGTAGAACGTGAGATTTGGAAGTTAAAACCTAATCTTAAACACGCTGATAACATCCTAACTTTACCTAATGGTGTCAAACTTGAGTTAGATTATAAAGATCATTACGAATTACGTAAATTTATGTCTGATAAAAGAGTAGATGCTAAAGGTAGAATGGAAAAAGTAATGCAAAACTCGATGTATAAAAAAGCACCTGACGGTGTTTCTGGTGACTACGATCAAACTAGTTTAATACCTAGCAAAACAAAAGCGTTAGAAAAATCATATAATGATTCTAAGGCTAGAGCAAAAGAGTTGTTTTTTCAAGCTAATCGAGAAAGGTTAACTAAAAAATATAAACAACAGATTGAAACACTAAAATTAATCAATCAGCAGCAAGGTGTTGGACAACGTGACCTTCGAGGCACAATATTTGACGTATTTGCACAATAGGAGAAGATATGAAAGCAGATCTGGAAACCCTTAATGGGTTACACGAACAGATGGCTGCATATTTTAATGATTTACTCTCTGGGGGCGAAAGACTCGCTCCTGGGGAGTTATCTGCTATCTTAAAGTTTTTAAAAGACAATGAGATTACTGCAGACATCATTGAAAGCAAGCCTATGGCTAATTTAGTACAAAGTTTCTTAGAAAAAGAGACTGAATTATTAGACAGTGAGTTTCACTAATGAATGATATTGAGAGATTGGTAAAAAGCTTTCCAGACTACGTAGATTACGTCTGGCAGCAAATAGGATTACCAAAGGCTACGCCTATACAGAGGGATATTGCGGCAACACTACAAGAAGGTCACAGACGATTACTTATCGAGGCTTTTCGAGGTGTTGGTAAGACATATCTTACAGGAGCATATGCAACCTGGAGATTGTTACGCAATCCTAATGAGAAAGTATTGATTGTCTCTGCAAGTGGACCACACGCCACATCAATCAGTACATTTATACACAAACTATTAGTTGAAGTACCTTTGCTAGAACATTTACGTCCTGGGCCTACTCAGCGTAACTCTGTAATGGCATTTGATGTATCTGGATGTAAAGCTACGGTACAGCCTAGTGTTAAATGTCTAGGTATTAACTCTCAGTTACAAGGTAATCGTGCATCATTATTGATTGCTGATGACGTAGAAACATCTATTAACTCAGCTACAGAGATAATGCGTGCTAAGATACACCAACAAATCAATGAATTTGACTCTATTCTACAGACAAATATCGATGCAAATATTGTAGGACTAGGTACACCACAAACAGGTGATAGTATCTATAATAGGTTTGTTGAGAAGGGCTTCCTTGTCCGTATTTGGCCTTCTCGTATTCCAGAGAAGCCTGAGGTCTACGAAGGAAAATTAGCCCCTTATATCGAAAATATGAGCCTCTCAGGATCTCCTGCAGGCACTGTAACTGACACTAGATTTACCAATGAAGATCTACTAGAAAGGGAAGCATCTGTAGGTAAGACATACTATCGATTACAGTATCAATTAGATACAACATTATCAGATGCAGATAAGTACCCTTTAAAGCAGTCTGATTTGATCATAATGGACGTTCCTAAGGATAAAGGACCAATAGGTATATCTTACTCCTCTGCAAGAGAAAACGTCCTTGATATACCAAATTTGGGCTTTACAGGGGATGCTCTACATAGCCCTCAGTATATCGATAAGGAGTTTACTGAGTATCAATACAGTATTATGTCCATAGATCCCTCAGGACGTGGTGCTGACGAGATGGGATATGCAGTAATTAAGTATTTGCACGGTAGAATCTATGTAGTTGACTGTGGTGGTATGCAGGGTGGCTATAATGAAGATAATCTATTTAAGTTAGCACACATAGCAAAAGATAATAATGTATCAGTGATTTACATCGAGAGTAACTTCGGTGATGGTATGTTTGATCAATTACTACGTCCAGTGTTAAAGAAAATATATCCTGCAAGCATAGAAGAAGTAAGAAGTAATAAACAGAAGGAACTGAGGATTATTGATACTCTTGAACCATTAATGAATCAACATAAATTAGTATTTGATAAAAGTATGGTAAACAGAGATATTAATCAGTCTTTAAGTGACCCTATGAAACTACCTTATGGATTAATGTATCAATTAACACATATTAATCGTACTCGAGGATGTCTGAGACACGATGATAGACTAGATGCCCTAGGAATTGCCTTAGGAGCTATCGTGGATACCGTAGGTATTGATGAGGATGATGCTAAGAAAGAGTTTAAGGAACAACAGTTACAAGAACAACTAGATAAGTTCATAGGAAACATAGAGAATCCTAGGTGGGTAACCCGAGTGTAAAACCTCGGGAATCCCTTGGTATACCTGGGATAGCTCTTAGAAGTTACACTATAGGGGGGTAGGCCAGGGTTACCTATAGTATATACTAAGGACTGATTAATATCCACCTCAGGACTAGTACTGGGGGCTACCCTTAATGGTCTTATTAGTGAACTACTTTCAAAAATACTACAAAAATTCAGTAGGGTATATCGAAGGGCCGCCCAAAACGAGTCCCCCTTAGGGTCTTCCTATATAAGATCAAAGGAACTTCCCCCAAAAATCCTAAGGAATAACCAGAGGATCACAAAGAATTTAAGGGGAGGGGATACCACGGTAAAACCTAAGGTATAAACAGGGTATATGTATCCAGTATAAATTTTTCAAATACTAATTTCATCCTAGGGTATTGCAATGTGATCTAAACCACTGTATGCTTAAGTCAATCCCGAGGAAAAACCGAGGGAGTTTTTTAAAACTATATAAGGATAAATATTATGAACAAAATCATTAAAAAGCACAATGTAATGCAAAAGATCACTAATGCGGATTCTTTTGAAGTAATTAAATTAGGATCTGATAATCCTGAAGTTGATCAGAAATACGCCGTAAAAAAACCACGCAAAATGCAGATTTTCGAAGGTGTTTTTGGTACTTTAGAAGAGGCAAAAAAAGAGGCATTATTAAGGGCATATGAATCCGCAACTTGGAGAACTGAATATATTAGGCAGGAACTAGAGGAACTAGGCATCACTGATGATGAAGTCTATAAATATTGTTAATTAATGGGAGTAATAAAAATGATTAAAGGTATGATCTTAAACGAAACATCGGAAACAGTTCAAATAATAACTTTTTCAAGTTCAAATGTTAAAACGGGAGATATGGCACAAATTTGGATATTAAACCGTGATATTGATCCAGTCACCGCCTTAAAAAATGGAGATAGTGAAAAGATCTGTTTTGACTGTCCGCACCTTAAAAATGGTACTTGCTACGTAAACGTTGGACAAGCACCTGCACAAGTTTACAAAGCGTATAAAAAAGGGTTATATGCTCCGCTTGATCTGGAGGTATTAAAAGCGATGCTTAAATGGAAAGCGGTTAGATTTGGGGCATATGGTGAACCCGTGTTAATTCCTTTGGATCTTGTAAAATTCATTGCAGAAAATTCAAGGGGATACACAGGTTACACTCACCAATGGAAGCGCCTAGAATATTTGGATTATGCTCCATATTTTATGGCATCCACTGAAACCATTGAAGAGGGGTATAAAGCATCACAAATGGGATACAGATCTTTTAGAGTGGCAAAAACTGAAGATACTTCAATGTCGCTTAAAGAAATTAAATGCCCTAATATTGATCAGGGGGTACAGTGTCGCGATTGTCAATTATGCAATGGTCAAAGTAACGGGAAAAATATTGTTGTACCAGTTCACGGCACTAGTGCAAAAGTGAATAAATTTAATTTAATTAATCTTTAATATAGGGGGTCAAAAATGACTAGAATTGAAAAACAAAATACTGATTTTATTTTAAATAAAAACTCAAATGATTCTTACATCACAGGTGACTGGTTAGGCGTTGAATATGTCCATAAACCAGTAATTTTAGGTTTCTTAAATGATGTAAACACTAACTATGGATCTTGCGATACTGAAAGAGTGATAGAAATTAAAGAATACGGGGAGAAAAACCAAATTACCTTAAGATCATTTCAATCTAGATGGCAAGCACATATTTGGGAAATGTCCGTTCTTGCAAGAGAAACAAAAAATCTGGATCTCCATCAACAGTTAGTAGACATTAGTAGCAAGATAACCAAAGATTGGTTTGATCGTGAATATGATAGGCAAAATAACAATTTAAATTAATTTATTAGGGGTTATCTAGGGTCACCCGAAAAAGTACCCTAGAATCTAAAATTTAGAGGGTTTAAAAATGACAAAATATGAAAGAGATATATTAGACAAAAGAATGCCAGAGTTCCATTTTGCACAGTGGGTGCTTGATAAAGGGTTATTTGTTCAAGTGGCAATCGATGGAGAGGAAATAGTCAAATCAAGAAATTATGATGAGATTAGAGCGTGGATTTATAATCTGGATGAGTGTTACCTTAACGCAGAAGATGAAGAAGAAAACCGCTTTGGATGGGCATTCTTTATCAGATACAATGGAGGCGACGAAAATTGGTCAGATTGGGGAATTAATCCATTTATGGAGGAATTCGAAGAGGTGAGAAGATCTTACGAAAAACAGAGAGATTTCGAACTCTCATACCAATCAGGAATTAAATATATAAGGGGTTAATTATGGACATTATTATTTTTACAATTTTTTTATTTGTTATTGGTTTATCATTTATCGGAGGCATCGCTTGGATGTTTCTGAAAGATGATCTTAATGAAATTTTGGGAGATAAAAAGAAATGAAGATTAATTTATATGATCTGATTGAAGATCGAAGATTTATTAAAGATTTTGCTACTTCGCACAAAGATGATTTTTTAAGGCGAAATAAATATTTAACTGAGGATCATTATTTGGCGATCTGGCGGTGGTATATGGATGCTAAGGGGGTCTGGTAGGGATGTATCATAAAGACGCCTTTAAGGGTCATTTACGCTATCCTATGTGGGATGTTATGGCGGAAGGTGACAAAATAAATTATGGTTTGGT
>Ga0255772_10005364_pt1 | contig 11869 bp, 15 predicted proteins | sample 071ome_34_FD_179970 | JGI IMG/M metagenome (GOLD analysis project Ga0255772, IMG submission 179970) | Coastal salt marsh microbial communities from the Groves Creek Marsh, Skidaway Island, Georgia - 071411BT metaG (version 2) | ecosystem: Environmental > Aquatic > Marine > Intertidal zone >... | reverse complement strand
TTACAAGGCGTATGCAGGACAAGGAAAATAAGGTAGACCTCCAAGACGAGATAAGGATCTTGAGACTGCAACTGGGCAACCTCGAGGTGCAGATAGCGGACTACCAACAGATAGTCAAAGAGCTGTCTGACAAGTTGCGGCTGTACGAGGAGATCAACGGCTCAGTGTTCAGACCCGCTAGGAAATAAAGTTAGTCAATCCAAACATCACGGCATCCTTCCTGCGACGGAACTTGATGTGCTCGTGATCCACGATGAACACGTTCATCCTGCCACCATACTTCTTCAACACGTCCTCGGCTTCCAGTGGTCTTATGGTGATGTGATCCTCCTCCGGCAATGGACAACGGTAACCCCAGAACATGGGCCACCAGTGTAGTGGATTGATCGAGTCGTATCGCTCCTTCATCACTACGAGGAATATCAGGGGTGTGATCGTAAGTGGTTCTAACCAGAGCGGTATGGCGTCAAACGTCAGCCAGTCAATAAAGTGTATAACACCCGTCCATACCAACAAGATCACCGCGAGTATGCCCATCATGGGCCAGAACTCGTCCTCCATGTCCAAGTCATGATCATGGTGTGAGTACATGCGACGTATCTGTTGCTGACTCAGTTTCATATAAATTAATTATGTGCTGGACTAATTACACTTACATATTCTGCTGTAACGCTCCAAGTGAAGTTCACATCAGACAATTTCCAAACAAATCAATACAAGGATAATCTATGAAGAAGATGATAGCATCTATCGCCTTTCTGTTCTTTACGGCGGTGTCTGCCATGGCGGACTACACCATATACCTACCCACCAAGCCAGGATCTGGGCTTGACCAATGGGCACAGGTTGTGATAAAAGAACTCAAGAAACATATCGACGGAGATGTCAAATCCGTACACATACCAGGTGCGAGACACCTGTTGGGCATGAACAAGTGGCAGAACGAGAACAGGTTCAATGAAGGGGCCATCACAGTGACCGGTGGTACTACTTCGGTCAACACACTGGTTGTAAAAGGGGTCGAGTATGACTACACCACGTGGGACGCGATCGGTGTCCAGTTGCTGGACATATTCGTGGGCAAGAGGAAAGACTGGAATCCCAAGGATGGCGGCATGGTGTTCGGCAACGACCACGCGGCCGGTGACGTGACGGGCATGGTGCTGATGTACTGTGGTAACCTAGACGGCAAGATCGAATCGTACAAGAAGTGCGTGGACGAGGACATGAAGTACGTCAAGGGTGTGGACGACAAACAGGGCACACTGATGTTCGCCAATGGCGAGTTCAACGTGTTCAGGGGCAACCCGACCGCATGGACCAAGAAGATAGCCAAGTTCGAACACGGTGAACTCTGGTTCACACAGGGTGTGTACGACAAGAAGAAAAAGAGGATTGTGACCAATCCCAACGCACCGGGCAAAGACTTTGACACAGTTTTCAAAGAAACCTGGGGCGAGGAACCCAAAGGTGAACTTTATGATGCCTACAGGCTCGTACAGTTCCAGAACGACTCACTACAGAAAGGTCTGTGGGTCAACAAGGATGCCAAACACAGGAAGGAACTTGTGAAGGCATTGAAGAAGATGTTGAAAGATCCTGAGTCCAGGGCGATCATTGCCAAAGCATCAGGTGGTGATTACGAATGGGCCATAGGAGAAGAAGCAGACAAGATTGTTCAGTATCAGAGATCCCTCTACACTGAGGAGAAACTGAAGAACATAGTCTGGTGGTTCAATAACATATTTGGTTGGAAGGCCGAGTTCAAACCTGAGCTGTTGAAGTAACATGGACTACGCGGTCTGGTGCCTGCTGGGGACTTTGTACGGTATCCTGTTGGGGGTCATACCCATGGCAGGTGCCGGGACCGCGATGTTGCTCGTATTCTCATTCGCAGGATACTTTGATCCCAATCCCTACTACGGATTGGTATTTCTGATAAGCGTCATAGCGGCATCCAGTACCGCGGATTCATACACATCGCTACTCACGGGCATACCAGGTGCTTCTACCACAGCGGCATCCATCATCGATGGATACAAGATGAGCAAGAATGGAGAGGCCGCCAAGGCGATCGGTATAGCAATGGCGGACAGCACATTCAATGGTGTGTTCTTTGGTATACTCGCATTCGCACTACTGCCTTTTTACGCCCCCATCATCTACAAGTTTGGTGTGCCTGAACTGTTCATGTTCATGACACTGTCGATAGCGTGTGTGGCGTTCATTGTTTCCAAGAACTTCTGGTTGAGCTGTGTGGCCATAGCAATCGGTGCCTTCATAGGATTGATAGGTATAGATCCACAGACGGCGGGACCGAGGTTCACGTTTGGAACCTTGTATCTACAGGACGGTGTGCCCATCATCATGATGATCGCGGGACTGTTTGGCATACCAGAACTGGTGTCTGGTTTCCATTTTGGCAAGAACAGGCCAGCACCCATCAACAACTATTTCTCACAACTGTTTGACGGCTTCCGTACCACACTGAGATTGTGGCGGGATTCGATACGTGGAGGTTTCATAGGGTTCATTGCGGGAATACTGCCGGGCGTGGGACCTGTGGGAGACATGTTGGCCTATGGTGCCACTGTCAAGGCACACCCCAATGACAAGTTCGGTGTGGGCAACCCCAAAGGACTGGCAGGATGTGAGGGAGCCAACAACGCACAGAAGGCCGGCAGTCTGATACCGACCGTGTTGTTTGGTATACCAGCATCTCCTTTCGCGGCCATATTCATGAGCATGTGTATAACATTTGGTCTGGACGTGGGAAACCCCTTCATGCTGGAAGATACGAAATTCCTCTCCCTCTTGGGTTATGGATTCGTTGGAGCAACCATACTGACTTTCATCATCTGTATATTCACATCCAAACTTCTAGTGAAAATACTTGAGATCCCCTATTGGATTTACGCTGGCATCATCTTTGCGATCATAATCTATACCTGCCAATCAGTCACGGGTCTGTACATGGACTATGTGACGCTGGCCGCATGTAGTGTTTTAGGTTTGATATGTTACCAGTTCAAGATAAGTCGACCCGCAATATTGCTGACCTACATCATAATAGACAAGTGGCAGAATCTAGGGCAACAATGGTTGACCATGTACACTTGGGATCAGATGCTGACAAGGCCATTGTTTCTTGCTTTACTTTTGATGGTTTTGGTGTTAGTATATAGAAGCATAACGCAAAAAAACAAAGGCATTGACTACGCCTAATAACTAAGAACAATGATAGATCAAAAAGCACAGGACGAATTTTACAAGAACCACTGGCAGTCCAACATACACCTGTTCAAACATTCTGGTGAAAATCTAGTGGACGAAATCAATAAACTCAATCCCACATTGGTGATCGATGCCGGTTGTGGTATAAACTTCCTCAAAGGCAAGATAAAGAATCTAATTGGTTATGATCCGGTGTTCAAAGAAGCGGACATCAACTGCACCCATCATGACGCCCCGTTCAAGAACGAGTCAGCGGACGTGATACTGGCCCTGGGATCGGTCAACTGGGGTGACCACGACGACATAGCCAACATGCTGATCAAACTTAAATCTTGGTTGAAGCCGGGCGGCAGGCTCTACATGAGGGGAGCACCTGGTGGCTACAAGAACGACCAAGGTCTCAAATGGTTCCAGTGGGGCACCAAGGAGATAGATTACTTTGCCCGACTGATGGACTTCACTGTGGAGAGGCTAGAGTTGGAACACAACACGGACGGAACAATCGCCGAACGTGAATGGCCCCACAGATACGTCTGGTTATATCGTAGGAAATAAAATATCCCTCACAGCATCGGGCAACACAGGATCCGACATCCTCTCTGGATGCCAAACCATACCAAACACTGGCAGTGATTTGTGTCGGAATGCCTCTGGGTTTCCGTCCTTGTCCTCAGCCAACGACACAAAGTCCTTGGGTAATCTTTCGATCATCTGTGTATGATAACTGTTCACTGTGTAGATCTTCTCCCCCATGGTCACGGAGTGATCCTTGTCAACGTGACCCTCTATGGATCCATTTACCCCACCCGCGAGCTCGTTTATGACGAAGGCCCCATGACAGATTCCTATTATGGGTTTGCCTTCGCTCATCGCGTGATCATACAACATGTTCTCTGTCTGGTTCCTCGCAACACTGTCCGGGCCACCCGTCAGCACGAGGCAGTCATAATCGTTTTCTGGTGCTTTATTGTTATTTGCCACGGGAACTATTTGGTGTCCCACCAGGAAGTCATAATACGCCCTTTCCAAAGCATCAAGCACGAAATTCCTAGGTGGTTTCACATATTCCTGTTGGCTGATGAGTATTTTCACAAGAATATTTACTACGTAGAGAATTTTGGTAAATATTTCTGTACAAAACGAGGAGACATATATGTTAACAGGAAAACAATTCGTGGAGAAACTTGAGCAGGACAATGAGGCCCTGTTCAGAGCATCTGAGTTACAGATCAAGCACTACTACGAGAACACCACAGACAAGGACGAATTAATCGATAACTTCACTGGTCGTATGGTCAATGAGAGAATGAACATGGAAGAAATTTCAAGGGAGATCGCGGCACTTCCAGCCGGAACAGATCCTGAGAAATTGGTTCTACTTTCTAAACAAGCACACGACGAAGCGAAACACTTTCAATTCGTGAAAGAAGTTGTTGAATACCTAAAAGGTGAGAAAATCGACATGCAGAAGGCAGTAGAAAGCCACGCAGAGAGATTACACCAAAAGGGTGCGGCAATGATCAAGAAGTACAACTGCAACAACAACCCGTTGATGCTGGCCATGTACCAATTGATAGCAGAAGGCAGAGCGGCGAGAAACTGGGCTATGATGGCCGAGTGCATTGATGACAAGTTCATTTCTTCAAGATACGCCAAGATCGCCAGAGATGAAACTTTCCACGCTTCAATCGGAAGAATGGAACTTGAGAAACTTTGTGAAACACAAGAGGCTCAAGACGAGATCAACTCTGTTGTAAACGAGTTCAGACGAGACTTATTCGCAATCACTTCAAGCAAGACTGGCACACTAGAAGAAAGTGCCAAGTTGATGGAAGTTTACGCATAATCAAATCTTAAGACAAAGTGAAAAGGGCGGTAAATTTATCGCCCTTTTTTTTACGGCTTAAATATCAGTATGGAACACAGCAAAGATTATTCACAGGACATATTAAAAAAGATAGATGAGGATCTACAAGATTCCGATCAAGCGATCAAAAGATTAAAAGCACACTCCCAGGCCAACGCAGTCAAGACAGGCAGGAAGTTGGAATACGGCAAGAGCCGTTGGGACTATGAGAAGAAGAGGGCACTGGAAAGAGGGTCCTATCATTTCGACTGGAGCAGGAAGGACAACATTGAAGACGTATTGATGTTCCACGGCAACGTCGATATGGACTGCGATTACTTCATTGACACATACGGAGACAAGGCACTGGACAATGCCGTCCACTGGGCCACACGAAACAAGAGTGTTGGAGAGAACTATGGCATAGACCAAGAGGTGTATGACATCGTCAGGTCAGGTGGTGACCCCGAAGCCAAGATATACGGCAGGGCCAACATGTTCACGGACCCAAAGGCGGTGGCGCTGGCAGAGGGACTTCTTGGCCTGTATGACTATGAACTCAAACTGCACTCACAGGTCTGTGGCCAACTTCTCCACATGCACATGGACAACTTCGCGGCCAGACTTGACAGGCAGAACAGTTTTGACGAGCTGGACTACGACGTGGATCCCAAGAAGGTGCACAGGTTCGTGGTGTTCCTCAACGACTGGAGCATGGGACAGATATGGCACCAGGGCACGGCGGTACACACTCACTGGAAGGCCGGAGACATCATCAGTTGGCACTGGCAGGACTTCCCGCATGGAACGGCCAACATGGGTTGGGACACAAGATACATACTACAGTTCACGGGCAGGACAACAGACAAGACTTGGAAATTCATAGAAGGAACCAGCAAGGACTCCAAACACGCTCTTGACATACACAGCGACAACAAGTAATATTAAAGAATGTACATTCTAGTGACAGGTGCTCCGGGCTCTAAGTGGAGCAGTGTTGTGAAAAACATCTACTGGTCCGAGGACATAGATCACACAGACTATTCAGAAAAAAGGACCTATTGGCATGACGCTGATACCCCAGGCCGCAAACAGCTCATGCATATCGGTGCCTACTGGGATCCGGGTATGGAGTTTGATGTGACAGATTGGGACAAACCGTTCTCAGGCACAGGTAGACGCATAATCAAATCACACACATTTGCACATCATCTGGATGACCTCAAACAGTCTGGCCATCCCATAGTGATGGTTTATAGGAACGATTATGAATGCCTCGAGTGGTGGAAGTTGTGTGGCGAGTTCTCGATCACCTATCCCAACTATCAGTACTTCGAGGACCTAGAAAAAATGTGGAGTCACATCCAAGATGAAAACAAGTGTATAATGCAATTCATAAAAAACAACAATGAAAGAATAAGCAGAATCAAAGATAATGTGGACCTATGTAGGATCCTGGATGTAAGTTTTCCAAGCACCAAAGGTAGGATACACAACTACGAACAGAAAGATATCAAGGTATACGTCTACAAATGAACAAGAAAATATTTTCACAATTACTATCATACAGCCAGAACAATCTAGACAGAATCACCCAACCCTACATAAAGGAAACGTTTGGTGTACAAGTGGACAGATGCGAGACGCTGGAACAGTATGTGGAATCGATAGACGACGCTTGCCTTCACCGGTATTTCTCCAAGTACTGGGACAACGACATGAAGAAATGGAAGTACTCGGGACTGGCATTGGTGGACGAGGTCAATAACCTGAGACCACGAGCGGTGCTAGATGTGGGCTGTGGCTACAACGAATTCAAAGGCAAGATCAACAATCTCATAGGGATAGATCCCTATAACGATCGGGCAGACCTACAAGTCAGCACAATGAATTACAAGACCAATCAGAAGTTTGATGTGATACTGTGTTTGGGTTCAGTGAACTTTGGAAGTAGAGATAAGATAATAGCGGAAGTAGGTCGATGTGTGAATCTACTGGCGGAGGGCGGAACCATGTTCTTCAGGGTCAATCCTGGAATACAACACGACAAGCCCGAGGCCCAATGGATCGAGTTCTTCAGTTGGAACGTGCCGTTCATCATAAAGTTGGCGGAGATGTTCAATCTCCAGGTGCTGGACATCAGGGATGACACAAATTCACGCAAATACTTCGTTTATCGCAAGAAATTACAGTAGACTTTTGCTTTTATTATGCTACAATAAAGAGTAAATACCTTAGATATGCAGAAACACACACGAAGTCTATTAGAAGAACTCAGCTCAATGCCCTTGAAAAGGGACAAAGAAGAAGTAGTTGAAAGTAGAGCTTCACATATCCTAGAAAGTGCCATAAGGTTGATGCATTACATCAGAGAAAACTTTGACCAGGACACCGCATTCAAACTAGAAAAGAAATTCAATTCGGCACTGAAGAACATGGACGCATCTAAATTCAGCAAAGGCGTTGCTAGAATCAAAGAAAACAGAGATATCAAACAGAACGTGCTGAAGATACGAGACGGCGAATACAAAGAGGACTAGCCATGTTGATAGAAGATGTCCTTACTGAATTCAAGAGGACACACCTAGAACACATCGAGGACATAGTGATCACAGACGGCCATGAAGGTGGACGTGCCGTGGTGGAATTCTTCAGAGGACTGCTACTCACACTCAAGGGCACGAGCTCAGAGGCCGTGAAGGTTTCAGTGAAGTGGGACGGAGCACCAGCAGTGGTGTGTGGCATCAATCCAGACAATGGCAAGTTCTTCGTGGGCACCAAGTCAGTTTTCGCCAAGGCGGCCAAAGTAAATTACACAAAGAAAGACATAGCAAACAATCATGGAACGGATGACCTGGGGCAGAAACTGTTGAAGTGTCTCGTACACCTGAAGAAACTGGGCATGACCGGAGTGTATCAGGGAGACCTCTTGTTCACAGACGAGGACATCACAAGGAAGAACATAGACGGAAAGCCCAACCTCACGTTCACACCCAACACCATCACCTATGCTGTGCCAGAGCAATCAGACCTTGGCCGACAGATAGACAGGGCCAAGGTGGGCATAATATTCCACACCACATACGTGGGCGACACACTGGCCACCATGGACGCACAGGCTGGAGCGGATGTTGACTCATTCACCCGATCGCCAGATGTGTTCTTTGACAACGCCACCTACAAGGACGTGTCGGGGTCGGCCAAGTTCACGGACGCTGAGACCAAACAATTTTATAATGGCATAGAGAAACTGGAGGCACTGCTGAACAACGTGCCGAGGAACCTAGCCAGTGTGCTGGGACAGAACCAGGACTTCGTGCCCATGTTCCAGATGTACATCAACGCCATGGTCAAACAGGGCGAACTGCCAACAGATGTCAACAAGTTCCTACTGGGATTTAGAAACTTTTATAACGACAGGATGACACAACAGATGGCTGGACTCAAGGCACAACGGGCACTTGCTCTCAGACAGGACAAGATGAAACAGATGCCCATATTCCTCAACAGGGCCAAGAAGCCACTACAGGCCATGATGATGTTCTACAAGGCTGTGCAGACCATGAAAGCATTCGTGCTGAGAAAGATGAACCAGGCCATGGCCATAGGATCATTTCAGCAGACCGATGGTGGGCTAGAGGTCACGGAACCAGAGGGATTCGTCGCAGTGGACAAATCAGGCAGTGCCGTCAAGTTGGTGGACAGGTTAGGATTCAGTAGACGTAACCTAACGGCTGTCAGCAAATTCAAGAAATAGTTCCAACGTCTTGTTGATCTCGAGACTCAGTTTCCCTTCATCAAAGAAAGTGTCATAATTGTGTTTTCTCAAGGCTTGCGTCTGTAGATAGATGTCCTGCCAATTTTTTGAGAGTAGATCTTGGCAAGTGTTTACTATCTTATCTATCCTCTTGGAAGGATCTCGTTCTAGGTCATAACTCTCATCAAAATATGAGCTAAAGGTTTTAAAACCCATTTCCCTTAATTTCTGTAGATAAAGATAATTTCCATGTACAATAAAAGGATGTTGAGCAATTATCGGTTTCCAAATTTTTTCAGTCATGAATATCTCATAATCTACATCGTTGGTTTCTGATACCAACGAACAAGATGTATCATTGTAAGGTAACTCATAGATGTCTTGATCCTTACCCCATCGTGGATAATGCTCCGGGTCGATACCAGGAAGTTCATATTTCTTGTCAAGTCTCCTAGGGGGATTTCTCTCTATGAACGTGTGTAGGCTGTTGTCTAAAGCACCAGTTGATAGTAATTTTTCATAAAGATTTACCCTGTGGGGCCTGGCACCCTTATTAAGATACAGGAAGTCATATTGTTTCTTTCCAGAGTCATGTGAAAAATTAAAAGAATGATTCTTGTGCTTATGATACATGTAAAACCAAAACCAACTGACTCCTCCGGTCCATGTTAGATGACGGTATGGAACGGTGACCCTCGGCATGACTTTGTTGCTAATAAACTTTCCTGAATTGATATTTTCCCGGGATTCCCACGGACAGGCCATGATGAAGGAAAAACCTTGCTGATGAAGTAATTCCAATCTATTGTTCAGATCCTCGTTGTAGGATTGATTCCCCATTATTCGATCATTATGTATGCGCATGTCAATAAAGGCAAATCTTCGGTCATAACTTTCCAGATCAAAGTTGTGTAAGGTGTAATATTCGCCTGTACATTCGAATGATTGTTCGTAGATAGTATGATAGTTTATGAAACTTTCGTACATCTGGTGATCTCCAGTCTTCATCACGTCTGTCAGTATAAAATTACGTTGCATAGTCTACTATAAATACCAGTATGTTAACACCATTTCTTAAGTATGTATCTGAGGGCAAGGTCATCAGACGTCATAGTGACCTGGAAAGGTTCACTTTCCCAGAGGTAACGGAGAGGATCTACCTCAGTTTCCTGGCACTATCACTCATGAGCCAACACAAGGATACGGCAGTATTCGCAAAATCATACGCGGACCAGACCATGGCCAAGGGCACGTTCGACCAGGTCAGGATGATCAACAACGACCTAGCCAACATGCTGGCTATAGTGGCGGGAGACCCGGAGATAACCAAGAAGCTCAAGAACAAGAACCAGGCACAGGCCATGAGGCAGAGGCAACCGGTGCCCGTGATGGCATTGAGGAGGTACATGAGGACATGGGAGGATCACTATCGGAATCTCACGCAACTGGAGAGGGCCTTGAACATAACAGATGCCAACCTCAGGAACATCAGGCGATCAGTGGCCAACTACAACCAGTTGGAATCTAGGCTGAAACTACAGACACTGCACAGGCTACAACAGCAACTACAGGCCAAACTGCCCAACACGGACATACTCAAGAAATTTAAGGAGTTATAATGGCCAGGGAAAAATGCCACAGGTGCAACTGTGATCCACACTGTGAACAGGACCGGTGCCCCAACTGTGAGAATTGTGAGGTGTGTGACTGCCACAGGTGCCTGGAGAAATCATGATCAAATACATCTGTGAACAATGCGGCTGTGAACAGCACTGTGGCAAGTCTTGTACCGAGTGCCTGGATTGCCCAGACTGTCGTTGTAAGAAATGCAAGAGGAAAAAATGACATACCCAACAGGCAATGACTTCTGGGTGGCCTACAATGGCCAACACACCAAACCTACTTTCATAGAGAACGCGGGCGACGGACAATCAGAACTGAGGCGTGAGGCCTACAAACACATCAAGTCATGGCGTGGCTGTGTTGACGCGGGTGCCAACGTGGGCATGTGGACGAGGTACCTGATGCAGGACTTCGAGCAGGTACACTGCTTCGAACCCAACCCCGTATTCATAGAGTGCTGGCGGAAGAACACACCCGCAGATCAAAATGCGGTGCTACACGAGGTGGGTCTGGGTGACTCCGAACACACCGCCACGTTCACGCAACCCCTGGCACAGATGTTGGATCGCACACCCGGAGACATACAGATCCGGACGCTGGACAGTTTCGAGTTGGTGGACATAGACTTCATCAAGATAGACGTGGACGGCTACGAGGACCTGTTGGTCAAGGGCGCACAGGAGACCATAGCACAGAACCTACCAGTGATCAACATAGAAATGAAAAGATCAAAAAGACCCGGCATAGTGCGTGTGGCCGAGGATACGTTGAAAAAGTTGGGTTATAAACTCAAGATACGCACCAAAAGTGACGAAGTTTGGCTTAAACCTTAATATTACAGCATAATTTACCAAACAGATCCATAAATACATTTAACTTGATGCCTGAGCGGCATCATAGTCATTTAAATCAGATAAAAAGGAGGATTAAAAATGGCAATATCAAAAAATAACTTCTCACTAAACCAAAACTACGAAGTTGGTTCAGTAGATGTAAAGTTCTTCACAGTAGACTTTATCAACACTATGGCGTCTGAGACAGGTGATGTATCATCTGGTTCAACAACTGCTGGTATCGATCTTGTGAGAAACACAATCAACCAATACGTGACTATCTTAGCAGAAGGTCCATTAACTGACTCTGGAACACAGAAAACTTTCATGGTTAGAGCGGACCAATTAGACGAATTGTCAGCCACTACAACTTTAGCGGCTTTACAAACGGCTATCAGAGCGTTAGATGAGTCTTCAGCGGCTTACCCTAACATCCAGGCTGACATCACAAGTGCTACAGTTACAGAAACCAAACTTGGTATCTTAACTGGTGCGGCTGTAAGTTAATAGTCTACCGTAAGGTAACACTTTACCAAAAGGGCGGATCTTTAATTAGGTTCGCCCTTTTTTTGTGAC
>Ga0255772_10005352_pt1 | contig 11885 bp, 9 predicted proteins | sample 071ome_34_FD_179970 | JGI IMG/M metagenome (GOLD analysis project Ga0255772, IMG submission 179970) | Coastal salt marsh microbial communities from the Groves Creek Marsh, Skidaway Island, Georgia - 071411BT metaG (version 2) | ecosystem: Environmental > Aquatic > Marine > Intertidal zone > Salt... | reverse complement strand
GGGTTTTAGCAATATCATTAGTTGTACTAGGTCATGTTCGGTACATATCAGGGTGGGAAGCAAATACATTTGTTGAAAAGTACCTTTATATGACATTTGTTGCTGGTGGTTCTTTTTATTTTGCGTTTATTTCGGGGTTTTTATTTCAACATATATTTGTAAGTAATTTTAATTTTAGAAAATACTTAGAAGGGAAATTAAAAACTATATTTCTTCCTTATTTTTTTCTTTCTTTGGTGCCAATTTCAGTCGCTTTGATTACAAGAAATCCTTATCCTGACTATTTCTTTTATGGCGACTCAGGGGTTTATGAAAACTACATAAGACCCGCTTTGTTATATTTTTTCAGTGGTCGGGTTCTTACTGGTTATTGGTATATACCTTTTATTTTCCTTGTGTTTATTAGCTCTCCTTTGATTGTAAGGTTTACAAGTCTCCGAAGATACAGTCAGGTCGCTATATTACTTATATTATTTGTAATTTCGATGCTCGTGCATCGGCCAGTGGATAATATGTCTCCTTTTCAGTCGTATGTGTATTTTATTCCTGTGTATTTATTTGGAATGTTTGTTTCAGTTAACTCAAATAAAATATTTGAGATTTTTAAGGGTAGATTGATTTATCTGCTTGTTATTAGCTTAGGCTTATCGTTTTTTGTTGCATATTTCATAGGAGAGTTTGGGAATAGGCATAAGCTGTTTCTTTCTTATGAAGGCCTTGATTTTATGGTGATTCAAAGGTCTTTGATGTGTGTTTTTTATTATGTATTATTTACAAAGCTAAATCATAAAAAATCGAAATTTCTTGATCTTTTTGCTGGAGCAAGTTTTTCAATATATTTTCTACATGTTTGGGTTATTTATGTTATGAACAGAATCGATATAAACTCGATTATTGGCTTGCCTGATTTCATATACTTTATAATTTTATTCTTGTTTGTCATGGTTTTGTGTGTTTTTTCTGCTTATCTAGTAAAGAAAGCTCTTGGAGCTAGAAGTCGAATTTTCATAGGTTATTAAAATGAGTAGAGTTAGTTACATAGATGTAGTTAGAGGAGCTTCTATATTATTGATAGTTTTTCTACATGTAGGTTTTGTCCAAAATAATATGTGGTACTTTGAACGTTTCTCTTTTGTTGTGCCTATGTTTTTTTTATTGTCGGGTCTTTTCTTTAATGCTGAAGTGAATTTTAAGAAATTTACTATAAAAAAGATCGATACTTTATTAAAGCCTTACTTTGTTGTTCTTATCTCACTCGGGGTCATGATTCACTTTAGACAAGGGTTTGATGGTTTCTTTAACTATGTTTTTGGCGTTGTTTATGGTGTAGGTAGTAGTATTCCATGGACTCCAATGTGGTTCATTCCTCACTTGTTTATATTGAACTTAATAGCTTGGTTGGTTGTGAGGCTTATTAGTGCTAGGCAGGGTGGATCTCTATCCCTTTTGGACTTGGTCTTTTCTTGTTTGTTTGGTTATCTTTTTTTCTTGGTGGTAGAGTTATATTTTCTAGAGCCTGTTAAGGTTAGTATAGGGTATCTAGGGCTACCTTTCAGTTTTGATTATATTTTTTTGAGTTTGTTTTATTTCTTTGTTGGTGTGGTTTATAAAAAAGAGATATTGAATTTCAGGTTTAATATTTTTTATTTCCTAGTTTCTATATTTGTGGTTGTTGCTGAGTACTACTTGTTTAGGGGGACGATTGATTTCAATATGAGGCAGTTTGATTCATTTTTTTCTGTCTGTGCATCTTCCTTTGCTGGTATTTATCTGATTTTTTCAGTTTCCATATTTTTATCTAAGTTTATTTTTATGAAGTCTATGCTTTTGTATGTAGGTAAAATAAGCCTGTTTATATTGATGTTTCATGTGTTTTTTGTGAAAAAAATAGAAGGTTTTTTTGATGTGCTAGGCTTCAACTCGGCTATGTTATGGCCTTTGGTCATAGTCATATCTGTTTTATCTTGCGCCATTATTTATGAGATTACTCTGAGAGTTAAACCTTTTTCAATTCTGTTGTTGCCGAAATCAACTGGGTCTTGAATATGAGAGGGAATAAACTTTCACGCCGAGATTTTATTAAAGTTGTTGCTCTTTCGTCTTTTTCTTCATTCTATGGTTGTAAAGTCTATGATCCAAAGCCTAGTGAAGGCTTTCAAATAAACAAGTCTTTGAATGAAGCGTTAGTAAAAAAAGGGTGTTTATTTGGCTCTTCTTTTGATATGGCAGCAGCTGTTAGGGATCCTGCCTATGGTGACCTCATTAAGCATCACTGTGGTGTATTAACTACTGATTTCAGTTTGAAGTTTGGCGCGCTGCGCAACAAGGAAGATTACGTTGATTTTTCTCGTTCAGACAAATTAGTTAAATTTGCAAATTATTCGCATCTCCCTCTAAAAGGCCATACTTTAATTTGGAATGAGTGGAATCCTGACTGGCTTAATAAGTCGTCTTCTAAAAAACGTCGGTATTGGTTGGAGCGCCACATTGTCGAAGTGATGGGGCGTTATGAAGGTGCAATGAGTTCGTGGGATGTAGTGAATGAGCCTTTTTGGCCTGATCATGGCTATAAAGGGGGGTATCGTTCTGGCCCTTGGTTCAAAGCGTTTGGTAAAAGCTATATAGAAAAAGCGTTTAAAGTGGCTGCTTCGGTCGATCAGAACGCAAAGCTTTTTTTAAATGAAGCCTGGGTTGAAAGGGATGATGCTTTGGGTCAGCGTGTTAGGGCAGGCCTTGTGGCTTTGATTGAGGATTTACTTGCATCTGGTTGCCAATTAGACGGTGTTGGCCTTCAGTGCCATCTTCAGCCAGGAAAGTTTAACTTGGTAACTCTTAGTCGATTCATTGAAGAATTAAAACGTTTTCCAATTGAGGTTCATATCAGTGAGTTGGATGTAAATGACCACTTGTTGCATGGCTCAGTTGAGCAGGTTGATGCTCAAGTAGCTCAAATCTATTCGGATTTATTTCGGTCGGTTGTACCTCATGATAATGTTAAGTCTGTTATAACGTGGCAGTTGTCTGATAGGTACACTTATATGAAGGACACTCGGGCTTATCCGAGGCCCTTGTTATTCGATTATAACTTTAACCCAAAAGACGCGTATTTTAAGACACTGGATACCATTAATGCGCTGTCGGTGGGTAGATTTTAGGCAAGCAGATGCTACTTAAAAAGACCTTTCTTTATTTACCTTCTCAGATTCTTGGGCCTTTATCCCAACTTGTTTCCATTTTGATTTGGACTCATTTGGCAGATGCAAATACTATTGGTTTTGTCACGTTAGTGAGCACTCAGCAAGAATTGATTCGGACTATCGGGTTATTTTGGTGGTCTCATTTCATATTGCGGTTCATTGGTGAGTACAGATCGAATGAGGAAATCTCAACACTTGAGTCAACGTCAAATACCATTATTTCAGTTTCTTTGATAATTCAGGCCATTTTAAGCTGCGTGTTGGTGTTAATGATTATTGATGATAATGCTTCAATGATTATGCTCCTTTGCGTTGCATTATTTGTCGTGTTTCGTAGCTTCAATCAACACCATGCTTTAATTGCAACGGTTAAAGATAAAATACTTGATTACACTGTTCTCTCGTTATCTGGGCCGTGTTTAGGACTGCTGATTGGAGTCTATTTTCTATTTTCTTATGGAAGTGATCCTATTTGGCCTATTTTAGGGTTTGTTTTGGGGGAGATGGTTGGCTCCGTTTATTTTTTAATTACAACTAAGTTTATTATTCAGCGAAGTAAAATAAGTAAGCAAGTTTCTTTAAAGGGTATGAGATATGGGTTGCCTATTGTAGTTTCTGGTGCCCTAGCTTGGTTTTCTTTAAATATCTCACGGTACATTGTTGAAATGCATGCCGGTTTAGCCGCCGCAGGGGAGTTTGCTGTGGGTTATGGTTTGGGACAGAGGGCTTCGTCCTTGGCTGCGATGCTGGTTACAATCGCTGCTTTGCCTTTGGCTATCAAAAAAATCCAAGAAGGTACAAGGCAGCAGGCTTTGCTTCAACTCTCTGATAATTGTGCATTGATGCTTGGGGTGATGGGACCCTGTTTATTGGGAATTTACCTGATTTCTGATCTAGTTATTCCGCTGGTTGTAGCAGAAGAGTTTGTTGGTTCTACGTTATCTATTTTACCTTGGGCTTTGTTGTCTGGCGGGCTTTTTTCTTTTGCGGCGCATTATTTGAATCATTTGTTCTATTTGGATAAAAAGCCAGGGCAGCTCGCTTGGATTGATCTTTCTTTTGCATTATTAAAAATTATAATGTTGAAGTGGGAATGAAGTTTATGGTCCTGTCACAGTTCTTGATTATTATCCTTCTTTTAACTTTCTTAATTTTAAAAAGGGGGTTGGTTTTTCCATTGAAAAATGCCATTAAAGTTTCTTTGGCTATGGTTTGCATGGCTATGTCAGTAAACTATATCTTAATTGACGATATTATGATTACTTTGGCGTTAAAGATTATTGTAGGTCTTCTAGTTTATTTGTTTACTTTATTGGTGTTGTTTTATAGAGGCTTTAGAGAAATCTATAACTCAAGAGGGTTAAGTGTTGGTTAATGTTTATTTTGAAAATACTAGTGAGGTAAAAATTTACTCCCTTGCATTTACATTATTTTACCTTTGTATTGCTTCTATTTTTGCGGTTTCTGGTGATCTATTGTCGATGTTAGGTATTAACTATAAGTTGCAGGGCGGTAGCTTGCTTCATAAACTTCATCCTTCCTTCTATTTTATAGTGCTAGCATCGTTAGCTTTGCTTTTATATCGTGATGGTATTTCTGTTTTTAAGTCTGTTTTTTATAAAAAAGAAATATTTTACTGCTTGTTTATTTGTTTATTTGTTCTTATATATGGGTATTTTGTTTTAGCTAACTCTTTGGCGCCGTTTATCGTTGCGTGGATTCTTCCTATCATTTTATTAGCTTTTCTGATTGAGTTAAATAAAGGTCAAAGGGTTGCTTTATCTTATTTAGTTCATTTTATTTTGTTTTTGAATTCCTTTGTTGGACTCTATGAGTTTTTGACTGGAAGTGCTGTGATTCCTGTATCGTTAATTGATTACGATTCAGGTGAGGCTTTCGATGTTGAAGAGTGGGAAATGTGGAGAGCAAGAGGATTACTTGGCCATCCTTTAACATCAACACTAGTTTCTGCTTGTGTTCTTGTCTATTCATTTTCCAGAATCTTATTCTCAAAATCTGTTACGTGGATCGAGTATTTTTCATTTTTTCACTCGTTATTATCTCTACCAGCATTTGGTGGTAGGGCAAGTATTGCTATTGCTATTTTATTTGTATTTATTATGAGTGTTTATAAAACTTATAGATTCATCAAGGGAGAGGAAGTTTCAAAGTCAGGGTTAGTTTTTGTTCATTTCATATTGTTTTCCCTTCCTTTTGCTTTTTTTCTGGTCTATCTCCTTGGCTATTTTGATCCTCTTATCTCACGAATTGAGGACGATAATGGAAGCGCTGAAACACGTATTAAAGCACTATACATCCTAATGGACTCTTCTTTTTTAGAGCTCTTATTTGGCGATATTTATAAATCTTTATTCACCAAACAGCTACTTTATGGAACATCGCTAGGAATCGAGATATTTTGGGTAGGCTTGATTTTGAAATATGGTCTTTTAGTGAGTGCGTTACTACTTTACATCTTATATCAGTTGGTTCGAATAACAGTTGTTAAAACAGGCTGTGGAGCACTATGGTTGTTTTCAGTTTACTTTTTGGCACTTTCCTCTGGTGTAGGTTTAACAGCAAAAACGGTAAGTCTATCGTTAGTAGTTTGTTTGCCTTTTTGTTACAGCTTTGGTTTATACCATGACGATGAGTAATTTTAATAATTTATTTTTAGTATTTTGGTATTAAATATTAATGGTGTCTTAAAATCGTATTCAAGTTTTAAATAATATTTTCAAAAGGATAACTTTTTATGATATTTCCTGTAATTATGGCCGGTGGTTCTGGCACGCGTTTATGGCCAATGTCTCGTACTGCATTTCCTAAACAGTTTTTGGCGCTAGGTAATCAATTGACCATGTTGCAGCAAACCGCTTCAAGATTAAACGGTTTGGATTCGGGTAAGCCGATAGTGATTACCAATGAAGAGCACCGCTTTTTAGTAGCCGAGCAAATGCGGCAGCAAAATGTTTCGTCCGATATTATTTTAGAACCCGTGGGCCGAAATACAGCACCGGCCATTGCGCTAGCAGCAATGCAGTTATTAAAAAATAATGAAGAATTGAATCCTGTGATGTTGGTGTTGGCGTCTGATCATGTGATTCAAAATGTCGATGCTTTTCAAAGCTCAGTGTTAGCGCTACTGCCTGAAGTAAAAGCAGGCAAATTTGGTACGTTAGGTATTTTACCGACTGAGCCAGCGACTGGTTATGGTTATATCAAGCGTGATGGTTCTGACTTATTGGCAGGGGTAGAGCAGTTTGTTGAAAAACCAGACGTTGCAACGGCTGAGTCTTATGTAGAGCAAGGTTATTTGTGGAACAGCGGTATGTTCATGATTCGAGCAGATCGCTATCTGGAAGAGCTAGAACAGTATCGCCCAGATATTTATCAGGCGTGTCATGCAGCTATGAAGGAAACTGCGCCGGATTTAGATTTCATTCGAGTTGATAAAGAAGCGTTTGAAGCTTGCCCTGATGAGTCTATTGATTATGCCGTTATGGAACCGCTTTCTGGTACGGGAAATGTAGTTGTGACTCCTTTGGATGCGGGTTGGAACGATGTGGGCAGTTGGTCTGCACTTTGGGAAATTGCTGAGAAGTGTGAGAATGGAAATGCGTTGTTAGGTAAAGATGTAGAGCAACATACCATTTTGAAAGACACTAAAAATAGTTTTATTTTTAGTGAAAAGCGTTTAGTGACCACCTTGGGAGTAGATAACTTGGTGGTGGTGGATACGCCAGATGCGATTCTCATAGCAGACAAAGATAAAGTTCAAAACGTTAAAGATATTGTGGCGGAGATTAAACGTCAAGGCCGTAACGAACATCATAATCATAGGGAAGTTTACCGTCCTTGGGGTAAATACGATTCTATTGATAACGGTGAGCGCTATCAGGTTAAGCGTATCACGGTAAAACCAGGCGCCAAGCTCTCTGTACAAATGCATCATCATCGTGCGGAGCACTGGATTGTGGTATCTGGTACCGCTTCAGTGACTAATGGGGATAAAACCTATCTGGTGACTGAAAATGAGTCTACTTATATCCCGATCGGTCAGGTTCATGCCCTTGAAAATCCGGGGGTGATTCCATTGGAAATGATTGAAGTTCAATCAGGATCTTATTTGGGTGAGGATGATATTGTTCGTCTTCAGGATAAGTACGGTCGAGCGTAATTAAAAGATCGACTTAAGGTATTGGTTTACAAGTATTTTTTAATACGTTGACGTTAAAGTTTATCGGGATGAATTATGTCTAAATTAAGTTGTTTTAAAGCTTACGATATTCGCGGTCGGTTGGGTGAAGAATTAAACACTGATATCGCCTATCGTATCGGTCGAGCTTATGCACAGTATCTAAACGCAAAGAAAGTGGTTGTAGGTGGGGATATCCGTGAGACCAGTGAAGAGCTAAAGAAGGCTTTAGCAAAAGGTATGATGGACGCAGGTTGTGACGTGATTGATCTGGGAATGACAGGCACTGAACAGGTTTATTTTGCGGCTTTTCACTTAGATGTAGATGGAGGCATTGAGGTTACAGCCAGTCATAACCCGATTGATTTCAATGGAATGAAGTTGGTTCGTCGTGATGCTAAGCCAATCAGTGGTGATACTGGTTTGAAAGATATTAAAGCTTTGGCGGAGTCGGGAGATTTTGAAGTGGTGGATCATAAGGGCTCTGTTACCACTCTAGACTTGATGTCTGCCTATGTTGAGCATCTGTTGGGTTATGTGAATACTGAAAACTTTACGCCTCTTAAGCTTGTTGTTAATGCAGGTAATGGTTCTGCAGGGCCGAGCATTGATGCCATTGAAGATGAATTTAAACGCCTAAATGTGCCTGTTGAGTTTATTAAGGTGCATCATGAGCCTGATCCGAGTTTTCCTCATGGTATTCCCAATCCTCTATTGCCAGAAAATCGCTCCGTAACGGCTGCTGCAGTGGTTGAAAATGATGCTGATATGGGTATTGCCTGGGATGGAGATTTTGATCGCTGCTTTTTGTTTGATGAGAAAGGTGGATTTATCGAAGGGTATTATATCGTAGGTTTGTTAGCAGAGGCTTTCTTATTGAAGCATAAAGGTGAGAAGGTTATTCATGATCCTCGCTTAACCTGGAATACCATAGATATGGTAACTCGTAGTGGTGGTGAGGCAATTCAGAGTAAAACGGGCCACGCTTTTATTAAAGAGCGTATGCGGTTAGAAAATGCGGTCTATGGCGGTGAGATGAGTGCCCATCATTACTTCCGTGATTTTGCTTATTGTGATAGCGGCATGATCCCGTGGTTACTAGTTGCTGAGTTGTTATGTGTTCAAAGAAAGAGGATGTCTGAGCTAGTTGGTGAGCGTATGACGGCCTTTCCTTGTAGTGGCGAGATTAACTACCGTGTGTCTGATGTGCCTGCAGTGCTTGAGGCGGTAAAGTCTCATTTCTCAGATCAGATGCCTGAACTTGATTTGACAGATGGTTTAAGTCTTGAATTGCCTGAATGGCGTATGAATATTCGGGCTTCTAATACAGAGCCTCTTTTACGATTAAACATTGAGACGCGTGCGAATAAGACGTTGGTTGATCGTTTAGTAAAGGAAGTAGAGGGAATTATAGATCAAGTCAGTTGATGGTAAGCTGATTTTTTAAGGGGGTATCTGGTCATCTGTAGATGCAGGTGGTTTTAAAAAAAACTGCCTGCTGCTTGTTTTAAGGAGAGAAAGATTTTATTCAATTGTCCTATTAGCGGAACAGTTTATCCATAATATAGTGTGAGTTTGTTCTTGTTTTTGTATTCATTATCGTTTATTTAGTGATTTGTTACTAAAATTCACATATAATCCTTCGGTAACTGACCAACCTATATCAAGGGATTGATGTATGTCTTCTACTTATGCCACTAAAGTTCGTCATGCTGTGCTTGCCCTAAGTGCTTCGTTCACAACAACTGTTATAGCAGGGGAGCCTGCAACGGTTGACGCCGGTATATTCAAAGTAACACCACTTGCTTCATTGTCTACAAAATACGATGACAATATTTTTTCTAAACAGTCCGATGAAAAAGCTTCTTTAATCACGGTGCTTAACCCGAGTGTTGAAGCAGTAGCGGATGATGGATTACAAAAATACACATTAGGTTACGGTTTTACGTCAGGTTGGTATGAGAACAGTACCGATGATAACTATCTAGACCACTCTTTATACGGGCAAGGCGAGTGGTTTTTCAATCAGCGTCATCAATTGGCGGCGGATATTTCTTTTTTCTTGATGCACGAAGACCGTGGCACTGGTTTTAGTCAGGGGACAACGACTTTTGCCTCCAGTTCACCTGATAAGTATCTCGAATCTACTCTTGCAGCGACCTATACCTATGGTGGTATTAAAACCAAAGGGCGTTTGGTTACTGATGTTGAATATTTCGATAAACGTTATACCAATCATCGCGATCAAACCCGTGACCGAGATCGTATTGAATTAACGTTGGGTGAAACCTTCTACTGGAATACTACTGGTGCTACGGATGCGTTATTCGAGTTGGTTTACACGGATGTAGATTATAAGAATGATCCTGCTTCTGTATCCGGGGCGGGTGATACGCTTGATAACCGTGTAATTAAGGCGTATGCCGGTGCTGCCTGGCAGGTAACAGGGAAAACTGAAGGTACTGTAAAAGTAGGATACGCTGATAAAGCTTTTGATGATACTGATCGTGAGGATTTCAGTGGCTTGAGCTGGGAAACGTCGGTCACTTGGTTACCAAAATCTTATTCTTCTTTAACGTTTACCTTAGGGCGTCGTCAGGATGAACCTTCAGGTTCAGGTGATTACATTGATGGTAAAGACATCGGCGTAATCTGGTCACATGATTGGAAAGAGCGTTTTAGTACAGAGGTTTCTTCTAATTATACGGATGAAGAATACGAAGGGGATTCAAATGGCCAAGAAGATCAATCATTTGATATCGAATTTCGTGCTGATTACGAAATGCGCCGTTGGTTAACGCTTGGGGCTTCATATCGCTTCGAGACTCGCGATTCGAATCAATCAGGACAGGATTACGATCGTAATATTTTCGCTATTCATGCGGAAGCTTCCCTATAAGGGTTTTCTTAGGAGCAAACATGAAGAAGTTGATGTCGCTTTATAGAAATAGACAACAAGGCTATGCCTCTCAAGATATAAAGTATGTACTGTTCTGCATTGTGCTGCTTTGTGCTGTTGTCCTCAGTTTGTTTGTTTCTCCAGCGAGAGCAGGTAGCCAGGAAAAGGGTATAGCCCATACTCACGTAACAGGCCTATCAGAATACACGTTAGGTTCTGGGGATCTTATTAAAATTATGGTTTATGGAGAGGATGATCTTACCGTGGAAACCCGTTTAAGTGATGCCGGTACCTTGTCGTTTCCTTTTTTGGGCGAATTTAAAGTACTGGGTATGACAGTTAATAAACTTCAATCGTACATTACTCAAGGGTTGTTAGGTGATTATTTGATTGATCCCAGGGTAACTGTGTCTATCTTGGAATATCGCCATTTTTTTATTAACGGTGAGGTTAAGAAGCCTGGTGGCTTTTCGTTTCAGCCGGGTTTAACGGTGCGTAAGGCTGTGTCTTTGGCAGGTGGCTTTACTGAGCGAGCAAATAAGACGAATATTTTTATCATTTCAGATAGTGATTTGTCACAAACACCACGTAATGTGACTCAAAGCGAATCGCTTAAACCGGGTGATATTATTACTGTTGAACAGAGCTTCTTTTAGCACTGATGGGGAGTTGAATATAAATGTCAGATCTAAAAGAAAAGCAAAGCACTGAAACTTCGATAGGGGTGATTGATATAGGAGCTTATTGGGAGTTAATCACGAAAAATAAATGGAAAATTTTCAGCTTTGCTTTTTTGGTGACTTTGCTATCCGCTTTGCTGGTGATGTCTCTTAAGCCTATTTATAAAGCAACTTCTACCGTTTTAATCGAGAATACCGAGTCTAAGATTCTATCCATTGAAGATGTTTATGGGCTTGATACATCAGGGAAAGAGTACTTCTTAACACAGTTTGAAATTCTTAAGTCTCGTGAACTCGCTGAGCGAGTGGTTAAGAGACTTTCTTTAGCTACTCATCCATTATTTGATCCTCGCCAACAACCTGAACCGTTTGATTGGAAGGCATATTTACCCATAGATATCGATGCAAGAGAAAAAGTTGCTCCAACAGAAGAACAGATTTTTCAGTTGGTGGTTGAAGGCTTCAGAAAGTCGTTAAAAATTGAACCGGTTCGTAAGACTCAACTAGTGCATATTAGTTTTGAGTCCTCTGATCCAGAGGTAGCGGCTTTGGTCGCTAATGCCATGGCCGATGTCTTTATTGAAAGTCATTTGGAAGCCAAGCTGTTAGCCAATAAAAAAGCGGTGTTTTGGTTAACTGAACGTTTGGATGGTCTTAAGCAAAAATTACTTAACTCTGAAGATGCATTGCAAAACTATCGGGTTCAGGAAGGTCTTGTTGATGTAACCGGTATCCAGGATTTACGAACTGAAGAGATTGAGCAAATTACTCGTCGTTATATTGAAGCGCGTAAAACGTTGTCTGAAGCGGAAGCGGTTCAGAACCAGGTTCAAGCATTGGGTGGTAATCCAACGTTTGAAGAGTTAATGGCTCAACCCAGCATCTTACGTCATGGTTTAATTCATAAGTTA